>OLPF01000039.1_pt1 | contig 137053 bp, 157 predicted proteins | sample 1673121 | NCBI WGS metagenome assembly OLPF01 (sample SAMEA3136756, study PRJEB25190) | human gut metagenome
CGGTCCGATTGTTTTTTTAGCTCAAACCTTCTATTTCTCCATCCACAATATCAATGTGCAACGCCTGCGGTTCTTTAGGAAGTCCCGGCATGCGGAGAATTTCTCCGGCTATCGCAACAATCATTTCAGCTCCGTTATTAATGACTATATCTTTGATATGGAACTCGAAATTATTCACTGCACCATAAATCTTAGGATCGGCAGAGAAAGAATATTGTGTTTTTGCGATACATACTGGCAGTTTTCCATATTCCGTTTTTTCTATTTTTTCAATTTTCTGTTCTGCTTCTTCTGAATATTCTACATCTTGTGCTCCATATATTTTTGTTGCTACTTTTTGAATTTTTTCTTTTATCGTTTCTTCATCTTTATAAATAAAATTGAAATTATTTTCTTTAATATTAGATGTATTAGAACAATTTTTAACTATTTTTTTAGCAATATCAATTGCTCCTTCTCCACCTTTTTCCCAGCCTTCTACTATACTCATTTCTATATTTTTTTCTTTTAATTTTTGTTCAAGCCAATTTAGCTCTTTTTCTGTATCTGATGTGTATTTATTTAGTGCTACAATTACATTTAATCCGAATTTATTTTTCATATTATCTATATGTCTATATAAATTTTCAATTCCATTTTCTAGACCTTTGATATTTTCTTTTTGAATATCTTCTTTATCAACTCCACCATGATATTTTATTGCTTTTATGGTTGCAACTATAACTACTACATCTGGTTTTATATTAGCTTTTCTACATTTTATGTCTAGAAATTTTTCTGCTCCTAAATCTGCTCCAAATCCTGCTTCTGTTATTGTATAATCAGCTAATTTTAAAGCTGTTTTAGTTGCTATAACACTATTACATCCATGTGCAATATTAGCAAATGGTCCTCCATGAACTAATGCAGGTGTATGTTCTAATGTTTGTACTAAATTAGGTTTTATTGCATCTTTTAATAATACTGTCATTGCTCCATTTGCTTTTAATTGTTTAGCATAAATAGGTTCATCATTATGGTTATATCCAACTATAATATTTCCTAGTTTTTCTTTTAAGTCTTTTAAATTTTCTGCTAAACATAATATTGCCATTATTTCAGATGCAACTGTTATATCAAAATTGTCTTTTCTAGGTACTATTCTTTTTTCTCCTGATAATCCTGTTTCAATTTCTCTTAGTTGTCTATCATTTAAGTCCATACATCTTTTCCATGTAACTTTTTTAAAACCTAATTCATTACCAAAATATATATGATTATCTATCATACTAGAAAGTAAATTATTAGCAGTTGTAATTGCATGAATATCTCCTGTAAAATGCAAATTTATATCTTCCATTGGTGCAATTTGAACCAATCCTCCACCTGTTGCTCCACCTTTTATTCCAAATACTGGCCCTAATGATGGTTCTCTTAATGCTAATATAGAATTTTTATTTATCTTTCTTAGTCCGTCTGCAATTGCTATTGATACAGTTGTTTTTCCTTCTCCTAAAGGTGTTGGACTCATTGCAGTTACTAAAACTAATTTTCCATCTTTTTTATTTTTCATATATAAATTATCAGATATTTTAGCTTTATATTTTCCATATATTTCTAGGTTTTCTTCATCTATTCCTAGTTTTTTAGCTATTTTATCTATGTTTTCCAATTTTGTTTTTCTTGCAATTTCTATATCTGTCATTTTACATCATTCCTTTTTTCTATTTATGCAATTAGCCCTGCAATAACTCCTATTAAAGCTCCAACAAAAACTTGTGTAGGTGTATGTCCTAATACTTCTACTAGTTTTTCTGAAACTTGAACACCTGTTAATCCTGGTGTTTCTACTAATTTATTTAATAATTCTGCTTGTTTACCAGCTGCTCTACGAACACCACATGCATCATACATTACAACAAAAGCCATTATAAATGCTACTGCGAAAATAGGACTATCTACACCTTCATATTTTCCAACTAAAGTTGCTAAACCTGCTACAACAGCTGAATGTGAGCTTGGCATTCCACCTGCTCCCATAATTCTTTTAAAGTTAAATTTTTTTGTTTTAATTAAATCTACAATGACTTTAATTAATTGTATAACAAACCATAAGCCTAAGCATAAATATAAACATTTATTAGTAATAATATCCATTATAATATTCATTGTATTTCATTCCCCTTTCATGCCTAAGATGTATATTTTTTACTCATTATTATTGACTAATGGCTTTTCTGTTATTTCTCCATCTTTTTCAATTAATATATTAATTTTCTTTTCGGAATCTTCTAAAACTTTATTTAATTTTTTTGATAATTCCATTCCTGCTTCAAATTTTTGCACTGACTCATCTAAAGTTAAATCTCCTTTTTCTAGTTGGTTGGCAATATCTTCTAATTCTTGCATTGCTTCTTCAAAATTTATTTTTTCTTCCATTTTATTCTCCTTGCTTATTGTTCTTAAATCACTTAAAATAGTGTGTTATACAATATCTTTTATTTTTATATGTAAATTACATTATTTGAGCTTGTTTTGTTCCATCAGAAAATTTTAAATCTATTTTATCTCCTTTTCCGTAGTTCATTTGCACTTTTTATTACTTTACCATTAATTTGTGCTAAACAATATCCTCTTGTTAGGGTTTTTAAGGGACTTAGAGTATCTAGTTTTGCCATTGTTTTTCCTGCAGTTGCTTTAGAAATATTTAGTTTATTAGTAATAGAATTAATCATAACTTTTATTTGTTTATCTATTATTACATAATAATCATTTATTTTTCCGTAATGGTGCTGTAAATACTCTAGAAGCCATACATTTTTCATACCTTAGTCTCATAAATTCCGTCTTTTTCTTTAATAATATTTTATATTTATTATTGTATGCTTCTAGTTTTCTCTTTATTTCAAATACATCAGACACAGCAAGTTCTGCTGCTGCAGATGGTGTAGGGGCTCTTAAATCTGCTACAAAATCTGCTATTGTAAAATCGGTTTCATGTCCTACTGCAGATATAATAGGCAATTTTGAATTGTATATTGCTCTTGCAACAACCTCTTCATTAAATGGCCACAAATCTTCTAATGAACCTCCACCTCTTCCAATAATTAAAACATCTGCTAATTTTTTTTCGTTCATTAGTTGAATTGCTTTAGCAATTTTTTCTCCTGCTGCTTCCCCTTGTACAGGCACTGGAAATAAACGTATGTATACATTTGGGTTTCGCCTTGTGCTTACATTAATAATATCTCGAATAACCGCTCCTGTTTGTGAAGTAAGTACTCCTATTATTTTGGGCATTATTGGAATTTTTTGCTTATGGCTTGCTTCAAATAGTCCTTCTTTTTCTAACTTTTCTTTTAATTCTTTATAGGCTGTATATAAAGCTCCCATTCCTTCTTCTTGCATAGCTTTGGCATATATTTGGTAAACACCATCTCTTTCAAATACAGAAACTGTTCCAAAAACTATCACTTTCATACCATCTTTGGGTACAAAATTTAAAGTAGCAGTTTGACCTTTAAACATAATACATTTAATTAAAGAATTTTCATCTTTTAACGTAAAATACATATGACCTGTATAATGTAATTTAAAGTTTGATATTTCTCCCTTTACTAATACATTGTTTAAGTACTCATCACTAGCTACTTTTTCTTTCATATATTTATTTAATTCTGTTACCGTTATTGGTGTTGGTTTCATTTGTGTTCTCCTTTATTTACAATACTTGCTAATACACCATTAACAAATTGTGCTGAAGTATCTTCTCCATAACTTTTAGCAAGTTCTACTACTTCGTTTATCATTGCTTTATATGGCAAATCTTTGTATTGTATTTCATAAATAGCAAGTTTTAATAAAGACAAACTTATCTTAGAAATTCTTTCTATCTGCCAATCAGACTTCAAATTTTCTTGTATTTGCTTTGTAATTTCTTTCTGGTGTTTTTTAATTCCTGTTACAATATCTGTTAAATATTCTTTTAACTCTTTATTTTCTACTTCGTTATTTTCTAAAAATGCTTCAATTTGATTACTATCTAATTTTTTTTGAATTTCTGCTCCATATAAAAATTGAAAAGCCTTTTCTCTCATAGCAGACCTAGTCATGTTATCCTCCATTACAATCTATCAATAAAATTTTTTAGTTTTTCTTTTACATCATATTTATTGTGTTGCACATAATTTCCTACAAACATTCCTATAAATATTAATATTAATCCAATAATTAGTTGATATAGTCTTGTAAATAGGATAAGTAATCCAATTATTCCACCAATAATAGCTCCTCTATATCTTACAACAAAATCTTTAAAATTATTCATTTCCGCTTCCTCCTTGTACTATTTCAGCTTTAGGAGCAATATTTTTTACCCTAATATTCACTTCTTTTACATCTAAGTCTAAAGAAGTTTTAATTGCTTCTTTAATTTTACTTTGTAAATTGCTAGATAAATCTTTAATAACTGCATCTGGTTTTACAGATAAAGTAACTAATACTTTGACATGATTGTCCTTGTCCAAAACAACCTTGCTTGTTATACTTTCTGTATTTTCAAAACCTTTTACAACACGATTAGCTAAATTTTCTAAAGTGTCTCTTGAAACCATTAATTTTCCACTGTCATTTTCTAACAAAATTCCATCTTTGTTTTTCTCTTGATTGCTTGTACTTGAATCAAAAAAGATACATTTAATTGCTAATAAAATAAATACAACACACACTCCTAATATAATACTTGACATGGTAGGTTCATTAATAGCATATGTTACCATTTCATGAATAACATCTAAACTTAACCAACCAAATATAACAAGACATAGTAATACTGATATAATTAATATAATGTTGGCAAATAGTGCTAAAGATATTTTTTCTACTATTTTCATTTTTTTCAATCCTTTCACAAAACAACTATTTATTCTTCTTTATTTTCCGCTTCTACTTGTTTTTCTGCAGTAGCAACACCTTGTACATGCACATTTACTTCTATTACAGTAAGACCTGTCATTGTTTCTACTGCTTTTTTTACTCTATTTTGAATTTCAAAAGCAACATCTGGTATTCTTGTACCATATTCTACAATAATGTTAACATCTATTTTAGTTTCTTTTTCTCCAACTTCTACTTTTATTCCTTTTGCAAGGTTTTTCTTTCCACTTAAAACTTCTGTAATTCCTCCTGCAAAACCACCAGACATTCCAGCAACCCCTGGCACTTCTGAAACGGCAACTCCTGCAATAACAGCTACAACATCATCTGCAATTTTAATTCCATTTTCTGTTGTTGTTTCCTCTTGTTTTATTTCTTCACTTACCACTTCTTTATTTTCTTCTTCCATTTTTAAATCCTCCTTTTAAAATATTAATTTGTTTAATTTTAAAATGTTTTATTATTATTTTATCATTAGTATTATACCAATTATTTATTTTTTTTACAATGTTTATTCAAAAATATCTGCCATTTGAATTTTATTTCCTCTTAAAAATTCTTCTATAGTCATTTTTTTAGCATTTTCTCCTTGTATTTCTTTGACAGAAATAATTCCTCCATTTGCTTTAATGTATAATCCTTGCTTTGGGTGAACATATAATACAGTTCCTGCTTGTACCTTATTTAATTGATATACATATTCTTTAAATTCTTCCAAAATTTCTAAAAAGTCTTCTTGTGTTAAAACTTCTACTTTCCAAAATTTTATTTTTTTTTGATTTAAAAAAGTGTATGCACCTAAAATTGGGTTTAATCCTCTTACTAAGTTTTTAATTTCTCCGTGCTGTTTTTTCTTCCCAATTAATTTTTGCAATTTGTTTGTCTAACATTGGTGCCAATGTATACTCTTCTGGCTGTTTTGTTCTAGGAGCTTTATTTAGTTCAATTTGAGTTAATGTTTCTACTAATAATTTTGCCCCTATTTTAGATAGTCTGTTCCATAGTTCCCCTGTTGTTTCATTTTCTCCAATTTGAACTTCTTCTTTCAAAATTATATCTCCTGTATCCATTCCAACATCCATATACATACTTGTAACTCCTGTTACTTTATCTCCATTTAAAACAGCCCATTGAATTGGTGCTGCTCCCCTATATTTAGGAAGCAATGAACCATGTATATTAATGCAACCTTTCTTAGGAATGTCTAATATTGCTTTTGGTAGTATTTTTCCATAAGCAACTACACAAATAACATCTGGTTTCAAATTTGCAATTTCTTCTATAAATTCTGTATTGTTTTTTATTTTTTCTGGTTGATAAATTTTTGCTATCTTTTGTGTTAGTGCATATTCCTTTACAGGAGACATGGCTAGTTTCATTCCTCGTCCACTTGGCTTGTCTGGATTAGTTACAACTGCTAAAATATTGTGTCCAGCTTGAACCAATGCTTGTAGAGAATCTCTTGCAAAATCTGGTGTTCCCATAAATACAATATTCATTCTATCTCTCCTTTATAAATTGGCTATATAGATTTATTCTTGTTTAATAATTTCTAATGTACCGTGGAATAATTTTGTCTATAAACAATTCTCCATTTAAATGATCTACCTCATGACAAATTGCTTGAGCAATTAGTCCTTTTCCTACTAATTTTATTTTTTCTCCTTTTTCATTTAATGCCTTTATTGTAACTTCTGCTGGTCTTATTACTTTTGCAAATTTATTAGGAAAACTTAAACATCCTTCTTCTACTTCTTGTTCTCCCTTTTGTTTTACAATTTCAGGATTAATTAGTATAAACTGTTCCCCTGGTTCCCCAGTATCTATAACGACAATTCTTTTCAATACTCCTACTTGTACAGCAGCTAGTCCTACTCCATTATATTGGTGTAGTGTTTCTAACATGTCTTGAATTAAAGTTATTATTTTTTCATCAATTACATCTACTTCTTTCGACTTTTTTCTTAGTATTTCGTCTCCTTCTTCTCTAATATTTCTAATTGCCATTTTTAATTTCATTCCTTTCCAAATCATAAATTTATGTTTGTTATTACATCATATTGTTAGGATTAACATCTACAATTACTCTTGTATCTTTTAGTTTTAACGTATTAACTTCATTTAATGCATAATTAATTATATCTATCATATTATTATTAAATTTTTTACATTTAATAATAATTCTCCACCTATATTTATTTTTTATTTTATTAATAGGAGATGGTACTGGAGAATAAATTATATAATTTTTTGCCGTTGTTTTATTTAAAACCATATACAATTTATTAGCTACCTTTTTAACATGTTCTTCATTTTTTGCACTAATACCAAATACTATTATATCGCAAAATGGCGGATATTTCAACCTTTTTCTTAATTCTATTTCTGAAGAATAAAACAAATCATAATTTTGTTCTTTTGAAAGCTCTATACTATAATTGTCTGGATTATAAGTTTGAATTACTACTTCTCCTGCTAACTTTTCTCTCCCTGCTCTTCCTGCTACTTGTGTTAATATTTGGAATGTACGTTCATTGGCTCTATAATCTTCTATATTTAAGCTACTGTCTGCCGCAATAACCCCTACTAAAGTTACATTTGGAAAATGATGCCCTTTTACTACCATTTGTGTTCCAATTAAAATATCTATATTTTCTTCTTTGAATTGATTTAAAATCTTTTCATGTGAATTTTTTTTGCTAACTGTATCTATATCCATTCGAATAGTAGTTGCATAAGGAAATTTTTCTTTTACTTCATTCTCCAATTTTTGTGTTCCGCTTCCAAAATACCTTACATTTTTCCCTTTACATACAGGACATTGAGTAATATTTTTTGTTTCATAGCCACAATAATGGCATTTTAGTTTATTTTCGTCTTTATGGTAAGTAAGTGTAATATTACAGTTTTTACATTTTGCTGTAAACCCACAATTTCTGCACATAACAAAAGTAGAATACCCTCTTCTGTTTAAAAATAAAATGGTTTGTCTCTTTTTTGTTAAGTTTTCTTTTATTTTACTTTCTAATACTGTACTTAACATAGACTTATTTCCTAGCGCTAATTCGTCTCGTAAGTCAACAATTTGTACTTTTGGTAAATTAGATTGATTAGCTCTTTTGGTTAGTTTTAATAGTTCTATATTTTTAGTTTGTGCTTTATAAAAAGTTGTTACATCTGGTGTAGCACTTCCTAAAATAATAGGAATGTTATTTTGTTTTGCAATATAGGTAGCTAAATCTTTTGCATTGTAGCGTGGAGACATATCTGATTTATAAGAAGGGTCATGTTCTTCGTCTATTATTATAATTCCCAAATTGGTTATAGGTGCAAATATGGCAGACCTTGCCCCTATAACAATACTAGCTTTTCCTTCTTTGATTCTTTGCCATTGGTCATAACGTTCTCCAACAGATAACTTACTATGTAAAACAGATATGCATTCTCCAAACCTTGCCAAAAATCTATTTACCATTTGCGGTGTTAAGGAAATTTCGGGAACTAGCATCATTGCCTTTTTACCTTTTTTTAATGTTTTTTGAATTAATTGCAAATATACTTCTGTTTTGCCGAGAGCCTGTTACGCCATATAATAAATACTCTTGAAATCTTTCCTCATCTATTGCTTGTGCCACTTTTTGAAAAGCAAATTGCTGTTCTTCTGTTAAAGGTAATGGCGTATCTCTTTTTACTGTTTTAAATTCAAATGGGTTTCTTTCTATTTTTTCTTCTATTATTTCAATATATTCTTTTTTTTCTAAAGCTTTTGTTACTGATCTAGTTGTATCTGTTATACTTTCTAAGTCTAATATATGTATTCCTTGATTTTCTAGTAAAAATTGTAAACTACGTACTTGTTTTGGTGTATTTATTACTCCTGTTTCTATGTCTACTAATACATCTTCTGCTTCTTTTTTTAAATATACAAATTCTCCTAATTTTTCTTTTGCTCTGTTTTCTAATGCTTTTCCTGCTGTTCCCGGAGGCAACATTAATTTTAAGCAATCTGATATATTACAAAAATATCGTCTTGCCATTAAAATTGCTAAATTAATATTTTCTTTTGTTAACCCCTCTACTTGTTCAATACTTGCAATTTCTTTATTAGCAAATTTAGAATCTTTTTTTAAAGAAACTACAAATCCTTGTTCTAAATTTTTTAGTTTTCCAAAAGGAACAAAAACTCTTACTCCTACTTTTATTTTGTTTTCCAATAGTGTAGGAACAATATAATCAAACGTTTTATTTAAATTTTTTGCTGTACTATTTAGTATAACTTCTGCTATCATTTGTTACCCTCTTTATTCTGGCATTTGAATTCCTTTGCCTACAATATCAATTTGTCCTACATTCATTGCTGTTAATTGTTCAATTTCTTTTTTGCTTTTTATTTTAAATTCTTTCATAGCCTCTACCATATTGTAGCCATAATTTAATAATACTTCTACATAAATATCTACAGTTTGTTCTACTGTTGTAATTCTTACTCTTGTTACTTTATAAATACCTTCTGATTTGTTTCCAATATATTCTATAATTTGCCTAAATACGGTGTCTGATATGGTAAATTTTCCCAAATAGCTAAATGTTGGTCTAATAATTGACTTTTCTGAAATGTATGGCTTTGCTCCCTTTCCTTTTGATTTAAATATTTGCAATGGGTCTAATAAATATCCTGAAAAGTCTTTTTTAATTTCAAAAGTTGGCACGGGAATAACATGTTTTCCCTCTGTTTGCCTTATTCGTTTAGCTGTTTGCATCTCTTCCTCTGTTGCTACATCGCGTATATACACTCTTTCCGAAATTTCTGGTAATCCTAAATTAGAAACAATTTTATCCACCATATCGTCTGAAGTTCCTAAAATTAAAATTGCTTCTGGTTTATATTTTCTTAATGCTTTTCTAATTTCTGCTTGCTCCTCTGGTCTCATAAACAATGCTTTTTTAACTGTTTCTATTTTAGTTGGTGCCTTTTTAGCAGAAGTTCCTGCTACTACTTCGTTTTCATTAATTAATAATCCGATCATCTATAATAAAACTAATATTTTTTTCACTTGCTACCATTTGTGCTCGGTAGCTTTTTCCTGTTCCGTGAAGGTCCAACAAAAGCAATTGTTTTTATTTTGTGTAACAATTGTGGTTCAAATATCATTTTAGCATCTCTCCATTACTTTTTTTAATATAGGTATTTTACCTTTCCTGAATTTAAGTTTTGAATATCTTCTTCTGTTTGATAATGATAGGTTTGCTTAACTTCTTCTAATATTTTTTCTGGTTTTACATCTCTATTATAAACAAATATGATTCCATTAGATGTGTCTTTATCTTTTAATGCTTCTTGAATGTTTTCTATACTTGCTTGACTGTATTTCATAATATAAGATTCGTCTAATTTTGTAAAAATATAAATATCATCTAAAAAACGGATATTATTTTCATTAAGAATATACAGTGTTGGAATAGATGCCTTTTCCTCCATTTTATCTGCCAAATGATTCATTTTAGTATAAGTAAAATCTAGATGAGAACCCGTTAAGATTGGAGCCACAATAATTAATACAGCCATAATTGTTACCATTATTTCGGCTTTTTTAGTAGAAACATATTGTTTAAATAATTTATAAAACATATAAATAACACATATCATTGCTATTGATATGATTGGCATGATATATCTTAATTCTTTATAAGAAGATATTTGTGCTACTAAAATAAAGTATAAAATGGTTGGTATTAAAAGTAAATTTATTTCTTTGTTTTCTTGTGCTACCATATCTTTTCTTTTTTTAATGTATAAAATAATATATACAACAATGATAAATATTCCTAATCCACCAAATAGATTTTTTAGTATTATAGAAGTATATGTTGCTATATTGTTAACTAAACTTTCTACATTTAATAAATTTGATTGTGCTTCTTGTCCTCTATAACCACTAAACATATGCCTTAAAGAATGTGGAAATATTAGTATAGATACACTTGCTGCTATAACAAAACAAGTAATATAGTTCCTTAAATTTTTATATTCTTTTGTAGATATATATTTAATAACAAATAAAATGAACAAAAATGCAGTATAAATAATAACATAATAATGTGTTAGTGAACCTAGTAATATACTTATTCCAATAAATACTAAATCTTTTATTTGTACATCTTTTTTATGATAAATTCTTAAATGAAAATATGTAATTAATAGCACAAATAAGTTAGCAAGCTCATACATTCTAATATAAGCAGTTGTATCTAGGGCACCTAATGTTAGTCCTGCAACAAAACAAGTTAATAATGCCATTTTTTGATTTTTAAATAATATATTTGCTATAAAATATACTAAAATTGTTGAAAATATTGAAATAATAATGTTTAATATGATTCCTGTCCATTTAGTAAAGTCATTAATAGTAAATGTTGCTGCTATTCTAAGTAATAAATAATATAGTGGCGGATGAACATCATTTTTTTGGTTTTCGTAAACAGGTTTTAAATCCCATTTTTCATCTTCATTTACAGATAAGTAATCTATATAGTAATCTTTTGTATGCCAATTACCATAAAAGTCCTCGTTTTCTGTTATTTGTATTTTATCGTAATTCATAAGTGCATAGGAATATGCCTCATCAATATGAAAATATTCTTTTTTAAATCCTACATATATTCTAGCTAATACTTGAATCAGTATAATTGCTATTAGGATAATAATAATGGTGGTTTTTTTTATTTTTTTTGTTTCTTCCATTTTTAATTCCTTTCTAAAAATTTTTTTATTTTTTGAATTTGGTAATTGGGTATCAAATAATCAAAAATTCGGAAAATCAGATTTTGATTGTCTGACTTCCGAATTCTCTGATTTTCTAACTATATGGTTAAATTTTTTCGTTAACATTTATTTTGCTTACATCATTAATTTTTATGCTTCTAACATGTTTAATTTTTTCCCATGTAGTATCTCTTTTAAATAAACATTTAAAATTAATTAGTATCCAAGAACCTAAAAATAGTGGATAGCAAGCTAAACCTTTTATCATAGGTTTAATTGGTCTTTTATCTAAAGCCATAATAATAACTGCTGTTACAATAGGAAAGAAAAATGTTGGTATTAGATAACGTACATAACTATCTACTAGCTCTACCATTGTCATTCCTTCTCCTAAAAACATAACAGAATTAACAAGCAGTAAAACTAAAGTTAATATAAACATTGGTATACTTCCTAAAATATATAGTAGTCCATCAAAGTTCATCATGGTTTTGTTTTCTTTTACTGCTATTGCCAATGGTTTTGTATATTCTTTAATGCATTGGATATGGCCTACTGTCCATCTTGTTCTTTGTTTCCAAGATTGAACAAATCCTAATGGCTGTTCGTCATATACTTTAGCATCTACTGCCCAGCCTAATTTTTTACCTTTAATAATGTTTTTTAATGAAAATTCAATATCTTCTGTTAATGTTTTTGTATTCCATCCCTCTGGTTTAATTACATCAAATTTTACCATAAACCCAGTTCCATTAATTAATGGTGATAATCCTAAATTGTATCTAGCCAAATGATAAAAACGGTTCATTGTCCAATAAAAGATTGCATACCCTGCTGTAATCCAATTATCTGTAGGATTTTTTATATCTCTATATCCTTGAACAACCTCTTCTCCCTGACAAAGTTTTTTATTCATATTATTAATAAATTCTTTATCTACAATATTGTCTGCATCAAAAACGCAAAAAGCATCATAGTTGGCATTTTCTTCTATTTTTTGTGCTAAAAACCATTGCATTGCATAGCCCTTTGTTTTCTTTTCCGGGTCAAATCTTTCATAAACAATAGCTCCTGCCTCTTTAGCAAGTTCGGCTGTTCTATCTGTACAGTTATCTGCTATTACATAAATGTCTAATAATTCTTTTGGATAGTTTTGATGTTTTAAGCTTTCTATTAAATTAACAACTACATCTTCTTCATTATGTGCAGGAATAATAGCCATAAATTTATGATTTTTCTTTTTTAATAATGGCTTTTCTTTTAACTTAACTAATGAACATAAACTAATTCCAATTTGATAAATCCAAAATATTGTTATAATCCATACAAGTGCTTGTTGTAACACATATAAATATTTCATTTAACCCCTCTTTTCTGGTGGCTATTTTTTTAACCTATTTTATTATACTATTTTCATTTACAAAATACAACAATTTTAGCAAACTTTGCATAAGTTTTTTACTGTTATCTTTTTTTACATTGTTCTATAACTAAATTTTATATTTTTTATTGCAATTTAATTAATCTAATTGACTGTCCTCATCTTTATTTTCTTCTATATCTTTATGGTTTAAATTAATTCTTCCTTGTTCATCTATTTCGTAAACTTTTACCATAATTTTATCACCTATGTGTAATAAATCTTCTACTTTATTTATTCGTTCTTTTGAAATTTTTGAAATGTGTAGTAAACCTTCTTTTCCAGCACCTAAATCAATAAATGCTCCAAACGGCATAATTCTTGTAACAGTTCCTTCGTAAATACCACCGACTTCAATTTCTCTTGTAATTTCTTCTACCATTTTTAAAGCTTTTTTAGCACCTTCTGTATCTGCTGAATAAATAAATACTCTACCATCATCTTCAATATCCATTTTTACACCTGTTTCTGCAATAATTTTGTTAATTACTTTTCCTCCAGTTCCAATGACATCTCTTATTTTATCTGGATTAATTGTTAAGTTGATAATTTTTGGTGCATATTGTGATATTTCTTCTCTTGGTTTGGCAATTTGTTTTAGCATAATTTCATCTAATATATAGTTTCGTGCATTTTGTGTTCTTTCAAAAGCTTCTTCTATTATATCATATGTTAGTCCGTCAATTTTTATATCTACTTGTATTGCAGTTATTCCATCTTTTGTTCCACCAACTTTAAAATCCATATCTCCAAAGAAATCTTCTAATCCTTGTATATCTGTCAGCATTACATAATGATTTGGATTTTCTGAATCTGTAATTAAACCTGTTGAAATTCCTGCTACTGGCTTTTTAATAGGAACTCCTGCATCCATTAATGCTAATGTACTTCCACAAATACTTGCTTGTGAAGTAGATCCATTTGAAGAAAGCACTTCTGAAACAACTCTTATTGTATATGGAAATTCTTCTTCTGTTGGTAATACTGGAACAAGTGCTTTTTCTGCTAATGCTCCATGTCCAATTTCTCTTCTTCCAGGACCACGAGAAGCCCTTGCTTCTCCAACACTATAAGCAGGAAAATTATAATGGTGCATATATCTTTTTGCTTCTTCTTCATCTAATCCATCTAATATTTGTTCTTCACTTGTCATTCCTAATGTTGCAACAGATAATACTTGTGTTTGTCCTCTTGTAAACAGTGCACTACCATGTACTCTAGGTAACACACCTACTTCACAAGAAAGTGGTCTTATTTCGTCTATCCTTCTACCATCTACACGTTTTCCGCTCTTTTAAAATCATTTCTCTAACACATTTTTTTTCTAATTTGTAAATACTGTCTGCAATATCTTGTTTTCTTTCTTCTAATCCTTCTTCTCCATATTCTTCTAAAAAAGCTTGTTCAATATCTGCTGTTAATTTCTCGATATTAGCATCTCTTACTTCTTTATCAACAGCTTGTATTTCTTGATACATTCTATCTTGATAAGTTTTTTCAATTTTTTCATATATCTCGTGATTTACTTCAAAATGTTTATATTCAAATTTTGGCTTTCCTATTTCTGAAGCAATATGATTAATAAAGTCACAAATTCTTTTTATTTCTATATGTCCTTGTTTAATTGCCTCTAGCATTATATGGTTTGGAATTTCATTTGCTCCAGCTTCAATCATTGTAATTTTTTCTAATGTTCCTGCAACAGTTAATGTTAAATCAGATTTTGCTCTTTGTTCTACATTTGGGTTAATAACAATTTGTCCATCTACATAACCAACATTAACAGAAGCTGTTGGTCCATTGAATGGAATGTCTGATATAGCTGTTGCTGCTGCTGCTCCAATCATAGCACATACTTCTGGTGAATTATCTTGATCTACTGATAATACTAGACAACTAATTACAACATCATTTCTAAAATCCTTTGGAAATAATGGTCTCATCGGTCTATCAATTGCTCTTGAAGTTAAAATTGCTTTTTCTGTTGGCTTTCCCTCTTTTCTTTGAAAGCTTCCTGGAATTTTTCCAACAGCATACAACCTTTCTTCATAATCTACTGATAAAGGAAAAAAGTCAATTCCTTCTTTTGGTTCTTTAGAAGCTGTTACATTTACTAAAACTGCTGTATCCCCATAGCGAACAAGTACGCTTCCGTTGGCTAGCCCTGCCATTTTTCCATTTTCAATTGTTAGTGTTCTTCCTGCTAACTCTATACTGTAAGTTTTAAACATAAAATTTACCTCCTAATTTTTATTGCTAAAGATAAATTTTACCTGAACGTAACCTCTATGAAAAACAGACTTTCATTCTTTTCTTCATACAAGCTACTTTCAAAAATGTAAAATTTATCTTTTTATTCATATTTTCTGCATTTCTGCCTCACTTATGTTGTTATTTTTTGGCACAAAAAAATAACATAATCAAAGCAGGAAAATAGCCGAAAAATTCGCCATTTCCTGCTTTTATTTAGATTACTTTCTTAAATTTAATTTTTCAACTATTTCTCTATATCTTGTTAAATCTTTTTTAGCTAAGTAGTTTAATAAATTTCTTCTTTTCCCTACCATTTTTAAAAGTCCACGTCTTGAGTGATTATCTTTTGTGTGAACTTTTAAGTGTTCTGTTAATTCATTAATTCTTTCTGTTAAAAGAGCAATTTGAACTTCTGGTGAACCAGTATCATTTTCTTCTCTTTTATAAGTAGCTATAATTTCTTGTTTTCTAGCTTGTGTCATATTTTTTACCTCCTATAAATATTTTTATTTGCCATAAACTGAGTTTAAGTAAGAGTATTGTCCTTAAACTAAGTAAAGGTATTGCTTTTTCTCAAGCATTTTTATTTTACTACACTTTTTTTAAAAAATCAAGTAAAATTTACCAATTTTACTTGATTTTTGTGAATATTTCTTTCTTTTAGCTTTTTTTGTTATATGATAATTCTAAATATTTTATAGTTGATGGTTAATAGTTTTTTGTAGTTTAAACTCATAATTGCAATTTTACTTTATAGGAAAATTTGTTACTCTTTCAAATGCAATTCTTCTTGTTAATTTATTTGCTTCTAGTACTTTTATTTTGATTTTGTCTCCAATGGTAAATGTTTCTTTTGAATGTTCTCCTACTAGTGTTTTTCTTTCTTCGTGATATATATAGTAATCATTTCCTAAATTCTCAAATCTTACTAATCCTTCTACTGTATTTTCTAGTTCTACAAATACACCAAACTCTGTTACAGCAGAAATAACTCCTTCGTATTCTTTTCCTATTTTATCTTGCATATATTCCGCTTTTTTCAAGTCTTCTGCATCACGTTCTATTTTTGTTGCAATTTGTTCTCTTTCAGAAGATAGTATAGCATATTTTTCTGAATATGATTTTAATTTTGACAAAACTTTATCTTCTAATTGATAATTGTTCCTTATATATGTTGATATAACTCTATGAATAAACAAATCTGGATATCTCCTAATAGGAGAAGTAAAATGACAATAATATTTGCTTGCAATCCCAAAGTGCCCTTTATTTACATTTTCATATTTTGCCATTTTTAATGTTCTTAAAATTAAAGTAGATATTACTTTTTCTTCTGGTCTCCCTTTTATTTGTATTAATACTTTTTGTACTGATTTTGGTTCTACCTTCTTGTTTTTAATTTCTATTTGATAACCTAAATTAAACAAAAATTGGTTTAGCTCTTGTACTTTTTCTATGGCTGGTTCTTCATGTGTTCTATATATAAATGGTGCATTTAAATTACAAAAGGTCTCTGCAATTTCTTCATTTGCTGTTAACATAAATTGTTCTATTATTTTATTAGCTATTGTTATTTCATATTTTTGAACATCAATTGCTATACCATTTTCGTCTAGAATAATTTTACTTTCTGGAATATCTAAATCTAAATAGCCTTTTGCTAATCTTCTTTTTTCTAAAATAATAGCTAATTCTTGCATTGTTTTAAAATGATTTATATATGGCTTATATTTTTTTAAAACTTTTTTATCTTTTCCTTCTAGTATTTTATACACATCTATATATGTCATTCTTTTGGTTACATTAATAACTGCTTTATAAATTTTAGAAGACAACACCTTTCCTCTTTTATCAATATTCATGCTAATCGATAAAGTAAATCTATCTTCTCCTTCATTTAAACTGCAAATTCCATTTGACAGTTTGGGTGGTAGCATAGGAATAACTCTATCTAGCATATATACACTTGTCCCCCTTTGTATGGCTTCTTTATTTAGACTGCTACATTCTTTTACATAATAACTTACATCTGCTATATGAACATGTAAATTATATGTTCCATTTTCTAATTTTTCTACAGATACTGCATCATCTAAATCTTTTGCATCTTCTCCATCAATAGTAAATATTTCTTGCTCTCTTAAATCTACTCTATTTGGAATATCTTTTTTATCTATTTTTTCATCTATATACTCCAATTCATTTAGTACTGTTTTAGAAAACTCATTTGGTAAACCATATTCTTTCATTAGGCATAACATGTCAACCCCTGCTTCATCTATACGCCCTATTATTTCTATTACTTTTCCTTCTAATTTTTTCCCTTTTGCTGGTTGCTTTGTAATTTCTACTAAAACTTTTTCATTATTTTTTGCATTTCCCATATTTTTTTTAGCAATAAATATATCTGTTGGTATTTTTTTGCTATCTGGGATAACAAAACCAAAGTTATTGTTTTTTACAAAAGTCCCCACTATTTTTTGCTGTTTTTCAGTTACTACTAATTCTTGTTTTACTTTTTTAACCTTTTTGTTTCTTCTTATTTTTCTATTTTGTTTGAAAAAATTCTTTTTATTTGTTTTTTTCATATATTACCTTTCTTTACCATAAATTTAAAGTGGAGAAAAAATTTCCCCACCTTTGTTATTATATACCTGTTTTCTACATTACATACACAATACTAAGAACAATTGTTAATACTGCAAAAATAACACCTAAAATAATTGTCCATTTTTTTAACTTTCCTTCTTTAGTTCTTCCTTTATTTTTCTCATAAAAGTTATTACTTGAAGATCCAACAATTGTTCCAGATGCGCCAACATCTTCTTTTGACTGCATCATTGCAATAATAATTAATGCTAAACAAACAATTGTATAAATTCCTATTAAAATATATTTTACTATTTCCATTTGTGCCTCCATATAATATTATTTAATAACAATAGTTATTCTAGCATAGTTTCTTACAAAATGCAAATAAATTTGCAAAAAACTTTTTGTTTTAGTATAATGTTTTTATGAAAAAGTTAATTGTTAGTTATCCTTATCATCAAAAAAGTTTAACTTCATTTTTATTAAATTATTTTGACCGGTTTAAATGTAAATACTATTTTTAAAGCACTTCGCAAAAAAGATATTATCTTAAACAACCAAAGAATTTCTAAAAATGTTACTTTACATGCTGGGGATGAAGTAATTATTTATATTGATGATAAATATTTATTTACAAATTTTGACTTTCATATTATTTATGAAGATACAAATATTTTAGTAATAAATAAACCTAGTGGCATTGAAGTAATTAATGAAGGAAATGAAAACAGTCTTACTAAACTAGTACAAGAAAAATATAATTTAACTAGTTTTCCTTATCCTGCTCATAGATTAGATAGAAATACTTCTGGCTTAATTGTTTTTGCTAAAAATAAAGAAAGTCTAGATGTTTTATTTAGTAAATTTAAAAAGCATGAAATTGAAAAATATTATGCTTGTATTTGTGTGGGAATTCCACCTCAAAGTAAAGCTACTTTGAAGGCATATTTATGGAAGGATAGTAAAAAAAGTCTTGTTTACATTTCTAATACTTCGAAAAAAAACTATTTACCAATTGAAACTTCTTATCAAATTTTAAAAACGAATCAACAAAAAAATCTTTCTTTATTAAAAGTATCAATTAAAACTGGCAGAACGCATCAAATCAGAGCACATTTAGCTTATTTAGGTTTTCCTATTTTAGGTGACCGGGAAATATGGAATTAATAATATTAATAAAAAATATAAAGTTAAATCTCAAATGTTACGTAGTTGTGAATTAAAATTTAATTTTTTAACTGATGCTGGAATTTTAAATTATTTAAATGAAATGACATTTAATACTGATTATGTTGATTTTGAAAAAATAATCAATATGTAAAAGTAAAAGAAACGAGTGTATTTTTTCGCCCGTTTCTTTTTAGTTTTTTGTATTAATATTATATTAATCCTTTTTTATGCAATTTTTCCAATGTAATAATAAACATTGCATGAGACCAACCAAGTCCTATTACCCAAGCAGGTTGCATTGTCTGATTATTAATTTGCTCTCCTAACAAACCATTTTCTAAACTAGTTGCAATAACATAGTCAAAGCATTCCTTTGCTTTTTTATTTTCTCCGCTTTCTAAATAGTAGTTTGCTAACCATAAGTTTGCTATTACCCATGGATTGTTACCACCCAAATAATTGTCTTGTTCATAACGTAAATATCCGCCTGTATATGTTCTTAATGTTAAATTCATTCTTTCTATTGTGTTGGTTATTTTCTTTTCTTTTGGGCTTAACATTCTATATGGATATACTAATCCTAATAAACTAATATCCATTTTTCCGTCTTGATGTCTTACAAAACTTCCCTTACTTTCATGATAAAAGTTTTTTATGACATATTCTTTTACAGTTAATCTATATTTTTCTAATATTTCTTTAGCTTCATAAATTTTTTCTAATTTTATTCTATTATTTTCAAAAAGTGGTGCAACAATTTCATTTATTTTTAACATACTATCAAATGCTGCAAATATACTTGCTAGCGAATAAGCATGTATTCCTTCGTTTTCTTCCCAAATATCGTAGGACATTGGTATTTGATATTTTTGTTCTAAAATATCGTCTACATATTTTTTTAAATATTCAATTGCTTTTTCACACATTTTTAAAGTATCTTTTAAGAATTTTACATCTTTTGTATATTGGTAATGTTGGTAAACTCCATAAACAACTGATGCTGTTTCATCAATTTGGTATCCCCAAGATGGTGCCAATTTTCCATCTGTAAAGAAACGTTGTTCCCACATACCATTTTTACTTTGTGTGTTCTTACAAAAGTTTTTATAGAATTTTTCTGTTATGTTTTCCATTCCTAACAAGTCCATTGCTTTTGCAATAAAAACAGCATCTCTTGGCCAGCAATAAGAATAGCGACCACACTTTGTTTTCGTTTCATCTACTTCTACAGCAGCAGATATTCCTCCTGTTGTATGGTTTGTTAACAGTGGATATAATAGCACTGTTCTGTTATAAATTGTTTCTACTCTATCGTTATAGAGATTTGTCCTATCTAATTTTATGTCTATTTTTCTATGGTCTTTTACATATTTTCTCCAATATTTTTTTGCATTGTCATATTCTTTTTTGGTATCAATCTTTTTAATTCTTTCAATATTATTTTCTATTTCATGAATATTATATTTTTCAGTATTCTCTTGTACCAAAACAAATATTTCTATTTGTTTTGTCTGTCCTACTTTAATAGTTCCCAAGTCGTAACTAATTGCTGAATCATTAGACATTCCTATATAATCTTTGTCTTTAACCATTCCATCTGCAATATTTTCTTTTACATTATTAATTTGAGAAGATAAGATGTTTTCTTTTGAAAAAATACAGAAATTATAATCATGTGTATATTGAATTAGTGCATCTGATGTTTCATATCCACTTACCTGATTGTTATTATTAGTTAATAAACCTGAATGAATTAGAACATTCGTATTTAGTTCAATGTTACTATTATTTGTTATTTCATATGTCTTTACTAATATGTCTTCTTTTAACATAACAAAATCTGTTTGTGTAATATTTACGTTAAAATAAGTATTGTATATTTCTGTTTTTAAAATATTGGTATCTTCTACATAATATTGTTTATATACATTATTAATATCATTATGCAAATAAATTAATCTAGAATCATTTAATTTAATTCCTACTCTAAAAAATTCTATAAATTGTTTATAGTCTACATTAGGATATAATACTCTTAACATTTCTCCTGTCTTGCTATAACTAACCACCATATTTTTGTTTCCAATTATTGCATCATTATAATATTTTGTATTCATTTGTGTTTCTCCTTTATTTTTTAGTTCTAACAATCTTTTATGATATAATATTGACAATTTGTTCTTCTAAGGTATGTATTTTCTCTTTTAGTTCTAAAATTTCTTCATCACTAGTATCTTCTGATAACTTTTCACTTTTTACAATATTTTTCATTTCTTCTATTTCTGCTTCTATATTGTCCAACTTTTGTAAAATTTCTAGGCGTATAAATTTATACTGCTCTGGCATTTCTAGTCTGTCTCTTACTTTAATATTTTCTCCTAATTCGTAAACTTCTCCAAAGTCTGGAATTGTAACTGGAATTTTAGTTTCTTCTATAATTTTTTGTTTTAAAACAATTTGTCCTTCTGGTTCCCCATGAACTAAAAATATATGTTTTGGTTTTCTAAAGAAAGAATAAATAAAATTCATTAACCACTCTTGATCTGCATGTCCAGAATACCCTTCAATATATTCTACTCTTGCGTTTACTGCAATTTCTTCTCCAAATATTTTTACTTTTTTGGCTCCATCTACAATATTTCTTCCTAAAGTTCCTGGTGCTTGGTAACCAACAAATAAAATCGTGCTATTTGGATTCCATAAATTATGTTTTAAATGATGTTTGATTCTTCCTACTTCACACATTCCACTAGCTGAAATAATAATACTTGGTTCATTGCTTTCATTTAGTGCTTTTGATTCCTCTGCTGTTCTTGTAAATCTTAAATCTGGAAAGTCTAATGGGTTTTCTCCTTGTTTTATTTGTTCTTGAACTTCTTCTTCAAATAAATCCATATTGTTTTTAAAAACCTCTGTCGCAGATATGGCTAATGGACTATCTACATATACTGGTACTCTCATTAGTTCTTCATATTTTTTATAAAATTCTTCATTAGCACCATTTTGTTTAATTCTATCTAGCTCATATAGTATTTCTTGTGTTCTTCCCACAGCAAAAGATGGTATAACAACTGTTCCACCTTTTTCTAATGTTTCAGATACAATATTTAAAAATAAATTTGCTTTTTCGTCATTTCTAATGTGTAATCTGTTACCATAGGTAGATTCCATAATTAAGTAATCTGCATCTTCAATCATTGTTGGTGATGCTAAAAGTGGTATATCATTATTTCCTAAATCTCCTGTAAACACAATTTTTTCTGTCTTACCGATTTTCTGTTATCCAAATTTCTATTATACTTGAGCCTAACATATGTCCCGCATCATTGAATCTAACTTGTATATTTTCATCAATATTAATAATATTGTCATATTTTACTCTTTGAAATAATTCTAATGAGTCAATAGCCTCTTGTGCTGTATATAATGGTGGCATTGGTTCTTTACCTTCTCTTTTTCTTTTTCTATTTTTCCATTCAATTTCAACTTCTTGAATATGTCCACTGTCTGGTAACATAATTTCACATAAATCACAAGTTGCTTTTGTTGCAATAATTGGATTTCTATATCCTTCTTTATATAATTTTGGTATTCTACCTGAATGATCAATATGGGCATGTGTAAGAAGCATAAAATCAATTTCGCCTATTTCAAATAAAAATGGTGCTGAATTTTCTAATTCTTCTACTGCTTGCCCTTGATACATACCACAATCCACTAAAAATTTTTTTCCTGCTCCTTCTACCAAAAAATTAGAACCTGTTACAGTTTTTGTTGCTCCTAAAAAAGTAACCTTCATATAACCTCCTATAAAAATAATTTTAATTTTTTGTTAAATTTTACACTATATTCATCTTGTTTTTCATATGGTATTTTTTCTGTTTTATCAATAATTTCTTTGTCATAAATATAAATATACAAGTTAGTTTCTTTTTTTTCTAATAAAATAGCAATACTTTCCATATCAACAATTTTTGTATCCATTATTTTTGAAATGATTTTATAATTATAGTCAATGTCTTGGTTAACAATTTGTAATACTCTATTTTTACATGCCTTTGTAATAATTTGTTTTTGTATCTTTTCTATTAGTTCTTTTAACTCTGGTATTTCACTAATTCTAGTAGTTTTATTATTTATATGAACCTGTATAAATTGATAATAGCGAAATTTATAAATTAATTCTACAAAATCCTTTTTTAAATCTATTTTATCAATGACATAATTAATGCAATTGATAAATGTTTTTTGCAAATTAATTATATATTGCTCTATTTTATCCTCTGTTATATAATCGATTGGCAAACTTTCTATCATTTGTATTTTTTCTTTTAGTTGATTAACTTTTGCTATATAGTTTTTAGGATCTAATAGTTGATTATATTCTTGTAGTTTTTGCATAAGTGTTTTTCTTTCTTCTTCTAACATATCCTCTAAACTACTAATACTAATTATTTTTTCGTCATTTGGTAATTTTGCATTTTTATTTTCTAATTCCTCTGTTAGTAAGTCTTTATTATTTAAAAATTTATCAATTATTTTTACTTTGTCTTTTATTTTTTTCTTTTCTTCATATATTTCTTGCAAGAATTCGTTTTTATTTTCTAGTTTTTCTAATTCTATTTTTGTTTGTGTTAGTTTATGAAGAAGTTTTTGTTTCTTTTCTTCGTTTTGGCATTCTAAAAGTATACACAATTTGCAAATTTGTATATACAATTCTTCCGACACTTTTCTTATTTTCCCTATATAATCAGCAGTCTTTCTTCTGTCTCTTTTCCATTCATATAAAAAGGTATTTCCCAGTAAAAACCTTAAATTTTGATAAATTAAATTATATATACTATTTCCTGTTACATCTAATTGAATATTCCAAGACCATCCATCAAAGCTAGTAATAATTTCTTTTTTGTCTAGTTCATATCCTATTTCTAGCATTGTTTTCCAAGCTTCTTCAAAAATTTCGTATTCCTTTGTTATATAAAAATTCTTTTTAGACATTTTTAAAATCGCATGATATAGGCATTGCTCATTTGTATAAGTAACTATTTTTTTGTTTTCTGGTTCTACCATAAAATATACATTGTTTTTTGCTAATATATCCTCCTGGTTCTCTGTAGGATTAATTAATTCTATTGTATTACACTCTTCTTTAATCGTATATATAATGCTTTCAATAAAACCATCTTTTTCTGTTACATCTCTTTTGGTAACTAAATAGTCTTTATAAGCCACTTCAATTTTATAAAACATACTTAAAAGAAGGTTTTTAACATTACTTGAAAAAGACTTTTTTTCTAAAATCTCTTCAACCTCATTGTTATAATCTTTAAAATTTAGTTTTGAAAGAATTTTTTTCTTTTCCATGATATCTCCTTCTTTTGTAATCTTTCAATACAGTTCAAAATAAATATTAACCTCTTATTTTATACAATTTTTCTATACTGAACTAAAAGTTTCGTCTATCTTTATATTTGTTATGATTCTTCTTGCATTTCTTGGCTATTATTTCCGTGTAGTTGGTGCCATTTTTAATTCCTGCCATCTTTCTTTTGACATAAGTACTTCTCTTGGTTTGCTTCCTTGATAGCCCGAAATAATTCCTCTTTGCTCCATTTGATCCATAATTCTACCAGCTCTTGCATATCCCACTTTAAATCTTCTTTGGATAAAAGAGGTAGAAGCTTGTCCGTGATTCTACGACTGTATCAATTGCTTCCATTAATAATGGGTCTGAATCATCCTCACTTTCTTCTTCTATTTCTCGGTCTGTTTTATTAGCTTTCTCAATTGTTTCTAAAATATCCTCACTATAAGTTACTTCTCCATTTGATTTCAAGAAATCTACTATTTTTTCTACTTCTTTATCTGATATAAAAGCTCCTTGTACTCTCATTGGTTTTGAAATTCCCACAGGTGCAAAAAGCATATCTCCTTTTCCTAGTAAGTTTTCTGCACCAATACTATCTAAAATTGTTCTTGAATCTACACCAGAAGACACTGCAAATGCAATTCTTGAAGGAATATTTGCTTTAATAATTCCTGTAATAACATCTACAGAAGGTCTTTGTGTTGCAATGACTAAATGCATTCCGGCAGCTCTTGCCATTTGAGCCAATCTACAAATAGCATCTTCTACATCATTTGGCGCTACCATCATTAAATCTGCTAATTCATCTATAATAATAACAATTTGAGGTAATTTTTCTCCTCCATTTTCTTTTTCTAGTTCTTCATTATAGCCTTTAATATCTCTTACCCCTTTAGCAGCAAACAGACTATATCGGTTTACCATTTCTTGTACTGCCCAAGATAGTGCTCCAGCTGCTTTTTTAGGATCTGTTACAACTGGAATCAGTAAATGTGGAATTCCATTGTATACAGAAAGTTCAACAACTTTAGGGTCTATCATAACTAGTTTTACTTCACTAGGCTTTGCTTTATAAATAATGCTAGTAATTAAAGTATTAATACAGACACTCTTTCCTGAACCAGTAGCTCCTGCAATTAGCACATGTGGCATTTTGGCAATGTCTGTTATTACTTCTTCTCCTGCTACATTTTTTCCTAAAGCAAATGCTAATTTTGATTTATCTTCTTTAAACTTTTCTGTATCAATAATATCTCTTAAATGCACCATTTCCTTTTCTTTATTTGGAATTTCTATTCCTACAGCTTGTTTGCCTGGAATTGGTGCTTCAATTCTAATGCTTTCCGCTGCTAAATTTAAAGCAATATCGTCTGCTAAATTTGCTATTTTACTAACTCTTACTCCTTCTGCTGGTTTTAATTCATATCTTGTAATAGCAGGGCCAACAGAAACATTTTCTACTTTTGCAGAAACACCAAAACTATATAATGTTTTTTGTAATTTAGTTGCTGTATCTGTAACTGCTTTTTTTCCACCTTTTACTTGTGCTGGTACACCTTCACTTAGCAATTCTATTGGTGGAAATTCATAATGTTCTTCTTCTACTGTTAATGTATGTTCTAATTGTAATACCTCTTTTGTTTTTTCTTCTTTTACTTCTTGTTCTTGTTTAAATAAATTTTCTAATTCATTTGGATTATTCTTCTTTTCTGGGATTAAATTTGCATTATGCTCATATTTTTTAGGCTCTTGTTTTGTTTTGCCTAAGTTAATAGTAATTTGATCTTCTAATACATCTTCTGGTATTATCTGTTTTTTTATTTTTTCTTGTTCTTTTTTTAACTTTAATTTTAGTTCTTTGTTTTTTACTTTTTCTTCTCTTGCTTCTTCTTTCTTTTCTTCTGCTTTTTCTACTGCTGAGGCTAAAATTTCGGAAGGTTTAATTCCAAAAATAAATACAAATAAAATTAATAAAACCCCTATTGATACAATAATTGTTCCTACTGGGCTAATCATATTACTTAATGGTACTGCAATGATTGCCCCTATTGCTCCACCTCCTATTGTTTTACTTCCTAATTCATAGCTTTCCTTTAAGCTATTGGAAAATCCATTTTCTACTGTAATATTACCTTTTGAAATTTGATAAGTCGTTAAAATTACTGCTATGCATATTAAAAATACAGCACATTGCACTAATTTAGAAACAATATATTTTTTGTCATCACATGCAATATAAATGGCTACAGCAAATGTAGCAAGTGGCAAAATATATTTAATATATCCTATTAATCCTCCTAAAATTGGATTAATTGTTTTGCCAATGGTTCCTGCTGAACCATAAATTAAAATAGCAAATAAAACACTTAAAACAAGTAGAATTACTACAGTAATATCTTTACGCATCACTTGACTTTTCTTTTTTCTTCTTTTTGCCACGACTTTTCTTCCTCCTTATAAAATTCATAAAGCAAATTTTATATTCTTCATTTTTTTCCAAAAAACTTAGCAGTGGTATATAAAAATTTTTATATCTTATTGATAATAAAAACCAGAAACAGGAGAGAAAATTCTCTTATTTCTGGCTTTTTCTTAATGCCGACTTTTATTTTAATTCTCTTCTATTATTTTGAATCGTTTTTAAAGCTTCTTCTAATGTTGCTTCTAATTCCATCAAAACATTATCTGCATAATCTTTTGTTCCTTTAGAAATTTCCCTAGACATTTCATTTGCAGTTTCTATAATTTCTGCTTTTTGTTCATAAGCCTTTCTTGTTATTTCGTGTTCGTCAATCATAGCAATAATTCTATTTTCTGCTTCTTTTACAATGCCATCAGCTTCTTTTTGCGCTTCTTCAATAATACGTTGTCTTTCTTCTTTTACCCATTTTGCTTGTTTTAGTTCATCTGGAAGTTTTAATCGAATTTCTTTTATAATTTCTAAAATTTCTTCTTTATCTACGATTCCTTTTCCAGAAAAAGGTATACTTTTACTTCTTTCTAAAATGTCCTCTAGTGTTTCAAGTAGTGTGAAAATTTCCATTGGTTTTTTTACCCCTTTCGACTTAAAAATAATAGCTTTACTCTGCCATATTTTCTTGCATCATCTATTTTTATATTTAATGTTTTTATTTTATTTTCTTTTTCATTAGAATCTGTTTCTAAAACAATAAATCCATTGTCTTTTAATAAATTATCTTTTAACACAAGTTCTATTGCTTCTATATCATAATTAGTTTCATATGGTGGATCTAAAAAAATAATATCAAATTTTATTTGTTTTACTTCTTCTAATACTTTTTTATAATCCTTTATTATTAGTTTTGCTTTATCTTGCATTTTTGTTTTGTAAATATTTTTTTCTATTACCTTTGCCGCCTGATGTGAATTTTCTCCAAAATAGGCAATTTTAGCACCCCTACTTAAAGCCTCCAAGCCCAAAGCACCACTTCCTGCAAATAAGTCTAATACAATTGCTTCTTCTAGTTGAAAATTAATTTTATTGAATAATGCTTCTTTTACTCTGTCTAAAGTTGGTCTTGTATTATTCCCTTCTAAAGTGTACAGTTTTGTACCTCTAGCATTTCCACTAATTATTCTCATAATTTTCCTTAAATTATATTTATATTTTATTAAATAATTTGAATATGTCAATATTATTAACACAATTGTAACATAGTTTTAACACAGCTGTAATAATATTTCCACAATACGCTTGTATTATATCGTATTCTATTCGTTTTTGCAATACATTTACATAAAAATTTGTCTTGCCTTAATTAAAAAAGTAAATTCCACTTAAAGTTTAAATGGAATTTACTTTTTTTCAAAAATGATATAATTACATTAAGATACTTTCTATAGGTCTTAGATAAATTTTTAAAAAATTTACACACTCTCTCTTTTGACAAAATCAAATTTGATATTATCAAGTGCAGTCCGCTCAGCAAGGACAAACGGTATAATATCCTTACTTTTATATTTCTCTTGCAACCACACCAGAAGCCAAAAATCGAATATCGGACATCTGGCATCAAAAAAAACACTCACCATTTTTGCATATTACAAAAACGATAGATGTTTTTTTCTTTTTATTCAAAAATTCTTTGAAATTCTTCTGCAGAAATTACTTCTTTTTCTAATAACTTTTCTGCTACTGCATGTAGTTTATCCATATTGGCTAAAATAATTTCTTGTGCTTGTACATAGGCAGCATCAATTAATTTTTTTACTTCTGCTCCAATTGCTGCTTCTATATTTTCTCCAAATAAATTTGGTTCATATGGATCTTTTGGTTTTAGGGCAATTGGTCCTATTGTATCACTCATTCCATATACTGTTACCATATCTTTTGCCACTTCTGTAGCAACTTCTATATCGTTACTTGCTCCTGTAGATATATCATTTAATGCAATTTTTTCTGCTGCTCTTCCACCTAAAAGTGCAATTAATTTTTCTTGCATTTCTGTCCTTGAAATATAGTATTTGTCTTCATTTGTTTTATACATGGTATAGCCACCAGCAATTCCTCTTGGTATAATAGAAACTTCCTTTACATCCTGTTGTGTTGGTAAATATTTACTTACAATAGCATGTCCTGCTTCATGGTAAGCTGTTAGTTTTTTATCTTTATCTGATATAACTCTACTATGTTTTTCTATTCCTACAGTTACTTTCTTTACTGCATCTTCTAAATCTGATTTGCAAATTTCTTTATGTTTTTTCATAGTTGCAATAATAGCTGATTCATTTAAAATATTAGCTAATTCCGCTCCTGTAAATCCTGCGGTATCTCCTGCAATGTCTTTTAAGTCTACATCAGAAGCAAATTTTTTGTCTTTGCTATGCACTTTTAGAATTTCTTCTCTTCCATTTAAATCTGGAGTTGCAATTGTAATTTGTCTGTCAAATCTTCCCGGTCTTAGCAAAGCTTTATCTAACATTTCCGGTCTATTGGTTGCTGCTAATACAATAATTGTTTCGTCACTTTCAAATCCATCCATTTCTACTAATAATTGATTTAGTGTTTGATTGTTTTCTGTTTCTCCGCCACTGCCACCAGTTCTTCTTGAGCCAATAGCATCAATTTCGTCAATAAACACAATACATGGAGAAATTTTTTTTGCTTTTTCAAATAGTTTTCTAACACGAGATGCTCCAAGTCCAGCAAACATTTCAATAAATTCAGAACCACTCATGCTAATAAAAGGTACTCCTGCTTCTCCTGCAATGGCTTTGGCAATTAATGTTTTTCCTGTCCCTGGTTTTCCATATAGCAAAATGCCTTTTGGAATTTTAGCACCCATTTTTTGAAATTTCTCTGGTTCTTTTAAAAAGTCTACAATTTCAATTAGTTCTGCTTTTTCTTCTTCTAGTCCTGCTACATCTTCAAAACTAACCCCTGTATTGTTGTTTTCTTCTCCTCCATAGATTTTTCCTTTATCTCCCAAGCCTTGCATTTTAAATATTAATATAAATAAAATAACAATCATAATAGTTGGTAATAAAGAAAAGACTGCTTCAAATATTTTTCCAAATACATTAGCTGGCTTTTGTATTAATTCTATTTGATTACCTTTTAATTTTTCTTCTTGAATTAGTTCTACAAAAGCTTGTGTGCTTGGAAGAATTGTTGTTTTTTGTTCTTCCTCGCTTTGCCCTTTTAGTTGTACTTTCGCAGCACTGCTCCCTACTGTCATTTCTATTTTCTCTATTTCACCATTTGCTATCTTTTCAATTAAGTCTGTATATGCTAATTCTTTTTCATTATTTTGTGTCTTGTTTTGATTAATCAATACAATTGTAACAATTGTTGCTACTATAATCAAGGCTGCTAATGCTATTGTAATAATTAGCATTTTTTTATTATTTTTTGGTTTTTCTTTCAATTATTTTCCTCCTTTATATTACACCACTGCCATCAACCGCATCATCATTTTCTTCTTTTTTCTCTTTCTTTTTGTCTTTTGGCTCTTTTTCTTTATTTTTTTGTTCTTCTTTTTCCTTTTCTTCTTTTTGTTCTAATTCTTCTCTTACTTTTTTCTGCTCTTCAGCTAATTTTACAAGTTCTATTTGTTGTTTAATCATTTCTGCCCTAATCATTAAAATTGCTGTTACTACATAAATATAAGCAATTGCATTATACATTACTCTGAAATATTGTATTTCAAATCCTGTAAGCATATTAATAATCATGTAAATAGCATATAATATTATTGATAGTGTTAAAGCATAAATAGAAATATTTACAATTGGCATATATTTTAATTTCATTTTTGCAATTCTTGAAGTAAATAAACCTAAAATCGATAGCAAAATTACATCTGAAAAAGTTAAAACAATGTAAATAGAAAATAAATATATAGCAGTTGTTAAATAAAATGCTCCATATAATGATGTTACATTAATAGCATCAATATAGTTTACCATTTGCTCTTTGGTAAATTCTTCTGTTCCAAATTGCTTCATTATTTCTTGATATTCATAATAAATTGGGTTTTCTTGGCTTTGCAAATTAATAAAAACACCATTTTTTAAAAATAACATTGCTGTTTCATATTTTTTTATTTCTTCTTGGTATTCTTTTTGTTTTTGAACATCTTCTGTATCATCTATAATAATTTTTGATAAGATTCCATTATTATTTTCTATAATAACAGCATCTTCTGCATAAACTGTTAAGTTTCCTTGTGCGTATTGAAAATCTGGTATTTCATTTTTTAATATATCTATTGTTTTTGTATAGATTTGTGCAAATTTATATGTTAATCCAATAGCTACTATTAAAGAAAAAATAATCATTAATTTAATGAAATAACCTAATGCTTTTGAAAATTTTTCTACTGCAAATATATCATAATTTTCTACATTGAAGATACTCATTTTTAGTCTTTTCCAAAAACCTATTTTTTGTGTTCCATTATTTTCCACTATTGATATTCCCTCCTTACTTTAGCATCAATATATATAGGTTTTATATTCATAATAACTTCATCTCCAATATTAGCCTCTATGTTAGTAATATCTATTACCATATGGTGCATACCAATTTGCCCTAAAACTTTGCAAGGTTTTTCATTGATAAAAACTGTTATACTGTTTTGTTTTAAAAACCTTTTTAAAGCCCCATATATATCTCGTATACAGTCTATTTTCCTAAACATGTCATTCGCCGTTTTTAAGTTAAATCCTTCTTGATAGCCACAAGGAATAATTGCTACTTTTGTTTCTTTTTTTGTTTTATATGTTCTAGAATAACCAATTGGAAAGTTTTTTGGCAATACCTTAATTTCTGTAATATTTGTTTTTAAATAAGCAATTTTTTTTAATCCTACATTGTTTTCTACTAATATTCTTCCTAAAAAAGCAGAACCTATTCTAGCAGCATTTAATCTCATAATAGGATATTTTAAAAATGCTGATGAATTACAAATATGCAACATTCCAGGTTGTATATCATTTTGCTTTAAAACTTCAATTATATCCATAAATCGGTTAAATTGCTGTCTGGTATATTTTTCGTTTTTAGAAAAGCTTTCTGAAAAATGCGAAAATGTTCCTTCTATTTTTAAATTTTTAAATTCTTTGTATACTTTTAAAATGTCATATATATTAGAATATAAAAATCCATATCTTCCAAAACCTGTATCAATTTTGATATGTGCTCTTATGGGAGAACCTATGTTATTGGCTACTTGTGCAGCTTCTAATGAACCAATGGTTAATATAATATTGTTTTCCACAAGTTGCCTTACTTCTTCTAATAAACATGTAGAAGATAGTAATAAAATATCTGCCTTAATAGAAGCTTTTCTTAATGCAATTGCTTCTTCAACAGTAGATACTGCTAAAAAATCTATGCCATTATCAATTAAAAATTTTGCATATTCTAGTAGCCCAAGTCCATAACCATTTCCTTTTACTACACCAATAATTTGATAAGGATTTTTTTTGTTGACTTGCATTTTTTCTATATTTTTTATTACTTGAATATTATGTCTTAAGTCTTTTTTGTTAATAATCAGTTTGGTCATATATTACTCCTTTAAATGGGTTAATATAGTTTTTATAGTATGTGCCATTTTTTAATATGGAGCTACTTAAAAAACGTCAACTTTTCACTCACCCCAATTATTGTTTTTGAATCTTGCTTTTAGATAATACAATTTTTTTATATAATTTTTCACTTATTTTATACAATTTATAGGTTATTGGCTTAAATGGTATATAAATTTCTCCTATGAATTCTGTAAATTCTGCTCCAAATCCCTTTTTAAATCGATACAATCCATATTGTGGGTGAGATTCATCTACAATACCACAAACCCCTCTAAAGTCATATATATCATGTTTAGCAGTAATTGCTTCTTGTATTGCTTCCCATTGTAATAAGTAATTTGGCATTAAATTTCTGTATTGATTACTACTTGCACCATATAAGTACCATGTTTTATTACCATACATAATTGGTATAATTCCTGCTATTGGCTTGTCCTCATAATATGCCATTAATAATTCCATATGCTCTGGTGCTAATTCATCATACATTTTTTCAAAGTATTCTAGTGGTCTTATTATAAATCCATCTCGTTTTCCAGTTTCAACCATAATTTTATGAAAATCTTTTAAATCTTCTTTATTAGCATGTTTAATAATTACACCTTTTTTGGTTGCTAGTCTTATATTATACCTTGTTTTTGAATGAAAGTTTTCAAATATTTCTTCTTTTGTTTTTCCTTTTATATCTAAACGAAATACATAACGAGGTTGTATTTCCTCTGAAAAATTCTTGGCATCATCTTTTATTTTGTATCCTAGTTTCTCTACAATATTTCTAAATTCTTTATCATTACTTTTAATATCTGGTTCTATTTTTAATACAAAGGCATGATATTTTTGAGCAAGCTCTTTTAACCCATCTGTTAATTGTTGTAACACCTCCTGATTGTGTATATCACAAATAGGTCCTCTTGATGAATACATCATTGTACCAAATAAAGGAATTTTTCTAATTAATACACTAATAGAACCAATAATGTTTCCATTTTTATCTTCTACTAAAACAATTTCATTCGTCCAACTAGATTTTACCTGTCCCCATTCTAATGATTGCTGAAAATTACATCTTTCATGTTTTTTTAAAAATTCAATATATTTTTCTTTATTTTCTTCTGTCACTAGTTTCACAGCTTGTCCTTTCCCAAAATTTGTACAATACAAATTTTGTTTTTTTATTGGAGTGTATGATATACACTCTTAAATTAATTACATTTTTTGCAATTCCATTCCTGTTTTGCTATCCTTAATACAATATCCTAATTTTTGAATTTCATCTCTTAATCTATCTGATTCTGCCCAGTTTTTTTGTTCTCTTGCTAATTTTCTTTGTTTTACTAATTTTTCTACTTCTTTTGGTAAATCAAGTTCTAACTTTTCTTTTGAAGCATTAGCTAAGTTTAAACCTAAAACCTCATCAAATTTGCAAATTAGTTGATAAAAATCTTTTGATTTTTTTTCATTTCTAATAATGTCCCAGACTACACTCATTGCACTTGTTACATTTAGATTATCATTTATTTCCTGTAAGAATTTTTCTTCATAATTACTTAAAACTTCTTTTTTTATTATTTCTGTACCATTTTTATGCTTTTGTAGTCCATCTCTTAACCTTTCTAATGACGTCTGAGCAGCTTTTGCTCCTTCCCAAGTAAAATTTAGTTTCTTTGTATAATTTGAACTAAAACAAAATAATTTATACGCTAAAGGCTCAATTCCTTTTTCCTGTAAGTTATCTAATGTATAAGTATTTCCCAAACTCTTTCCCATTTTCCCGCCATCCACTTGTAAAAATTCTACATGCATCCAAATTTTGGCAGGTATTTTCCCTGTTGCTCCTTTACTTTGTGCAATTTCATTTTCATGATGAGTTGGAATATGGTCAACTCCTCCTGTATGAATATCAAATTCTTCCCCTAAATATTTTCTCCCCATGGTAGAACATTCAATATGCCATCCTGGATAAGATAGTCCCCATGGACTATCCCACTTCATTAAATGGTTTTCTGGTGCTTTTATCCAAACAGCAAAATCATATGGATTTTTCTTTTCTTCATCTACTTCTACCCTTGCACCAGCTATTTGCTCATCTAATTTTCTATTTGATAAAACTGGGTATTTATCTAATTTAGTAATATCAAAATAAATTCCTTTACTTGTTTCATAAGCATATCCATTATTTAATAATTCTTGCACAAATTCTATCATTTCTTGTATGTAATCTGTTGCTTTAATAATATATTCTGGTTTATTTATATTTAGGCGTTCAACGTCCTTCATAAATGCATTTGTATAAAATGCTGCTATTTCATATGGATTTTTATTTTCTTTTTTAGCTGCTTTTAGCATTTTGTCTTCGCCTTCATCTGCATCTGATTCTAAGTGTCCTACATCTGTTATATTCATAACATGTTTTAACTCATAGCCATTATATTTTAATGTTCTTCTTAATAAATCCATAAATAAATAGGCTCTAAAATTTCCAATATGTGCATAACTATATACCGTTGGTCCACAAGTATATATTTTTACTAAGTTTCCCTCTATTGGCTTTAGTTCTTCTGTTTGTTTTGTTAATGTATTATATAGTTTTATTGCCATATTATCCTCCTTCAAAATTGGTTATACAAATTTTACATTTTTAACTTTTCTATAGGAGGTCAAGCAAAGCTCGACCTCTTTATATATTTTAATTTACTAAGTCTTGAACTGCCTAATTTGCTGTGTTTTTATTAGGTTTGTTAGTTTCGTTTGTTGCTGTATTGTTTTTATTTGTATTATTTGTTGTAGTATTATTTTTATTTGTATTGTTTTTATTTGTATTGTTTTTATTTGTATCATTTGTTGTAGTATTATTCTTATTTGTATTGTTTGTTGTACTGTTGTTTGTTGGTTTATTGGTTGTTGTATTGTTGGTTACAGTATTATTGTTGGTTGTATTATTTGTTATGGTATTATTGGTTATGGTATTATTGGTTGTTGTATTATTTGTTACAGTATTGTTCTTATTTACTGGTTTTGTATGTATTGTACATTTTTCTGTTGGTGGCATATATTTTGCATCTGCTGCAGATTTCCAAGAAGTATCTTGGTCACTATTTTTTCTTGTAATGAAAACTCTTTCCACCGCATTTGGGCAAAATTCGTTTGCTAATTTTACTACTCCATCTTCTTCACATACATTTATTGCCTGATGACAATCACAAGTTTTAGATGGAACTGTTCCTTTTACAAATACTTCCGTATAAGTTCTATTTCCTCTTGCATCTTGTGCACATAGAGCAGTTGCTCTTAAACCAGAGTCCTTACAAATTGTCGCATATGTAATATTTTCTGGTTTTTCAAATTTTTTTGCTTCTAATCCATTATGTGTTGCCTTCATAACTCTTTCCCAAACTTGCCCTGCTGGATTTCCTCTTTGCCCATAAAAACGCACTGTTTCATTCTCTTTATATCCAAACCATGTTGCTGCTGTAAAATATGGTGTAAAACCACAAAGCCATCTGTCCCAGTCTTTATCTGTTGTACCTGTTTTAGCAGCTGTATCAATATTTGGAATTTTGCAATAAGTTGCTGTTCCAGCACCACCTACTACTGGTTGTGTTAATATACTTTTTACAATATATGCATTTTCAACAGACATTACTCTTCTTTTTTCTTGTTTTGGTGTTAAAATGGTATTTCCATCTTTATCGGTTACTTTTGTATAGAAAGTTGGTGTAATATATTCTCCATCATTAGCAATTGCTGCATAAGCTCCTGCCATTTGTAATGGACTAATTCCATTTGTTAATCCACCTAAAGCTAGCTGTGCTACTCCCATATCTGCATCAGTTATACTTGTAACTCCTACAGATTCTAAAAATGCTCTCGATTTTTCAAGTCCTAATTCATTTAAAATTTTAATTGGTACTATGTTTTGTGAAATTTCAATTGCATATCTTACAGTAGATAAACCTTTAAAACCTCTATAATAATTTTTAGGAACATAAGAACCATATCTTACTGGTGCATCATCATATACACTTCCAGCAGTAATAATTCCATTTTCGACTGCTGGTGCAATAACTCCTATTGGCTTCATAGAAGACCCTGTTTGTTTCGTACTTTGGGTTGCAATGTTTAATCCTCTTGAAGTATTCTTTTCTCCACTTCCCCCAACAGTTGCAATTACTTGCCCAGTTGTATGGTCAATAATAACCATTGCTACTTGAGAAACTTCTCCTTCTATTTTTCTTGATGCTACTTGATATACATCATTTTTTACTTCTTCTTCCAAAATTCCTTGTACCCAAGTATTTTGTGTTGTATAAATCTTAAATCCTCCACCATATAAATATTGCTCTGCACGTACATAAGACCAATCTGGATTTTCTGTCATTAGTTGCTTAATTATTTCTTCTATTGCTGCATCTGTATGGTATGAATAAATATTTTGTGTAATATTGCCTTTCGTAAAAGTTAATCCTGCATCAACTTTTGCAACTGCTGCATTATATTCTTCATCTGTAAAATTAATTTCTAAATTTTCTTTTTGTTCTTTCATTTTTGCTAATACTGTTTTAACTCTAATTCTAATTCTTTCATTATCTTCTTCATCTGTTCTATCTTTGTCCGTATGGAATGGATCATAAATATTTGGTGAATTATTAATTCCTGCTAAAAAAGCACACTCTGCTAAATCTAAATCTTTTGCACTCTTGTTAAAGTAATATTGAGCACCTAGTTCTACGCCATGAATGTTACTTCCTCCAAAGAATATAAGATTTAAATATAATTCTAATATTTGATTTTTTGATAATTCCTTTTCTAAATTGTATGCTCTTGCTATTTCTTTTACTTTTCTTGTCCAATCTCTTTTATTTTCATTTGTTAAATTTTTAATTAATTGTTGGGTAATAGTACTACCACCATGTCCTTCCTCTCCAATTCCAATTTTACTTAAAAGATATTTAATTGTTGCAGATGCAGTTCTTTGTATATCTACTCCATGATGCTGGTAAAATCTTTCGTCTTCAATCGCTACAAAGGCTTTTACTAAATTATCTGGCATATCCCCTAAATCTATCCATTTTCTTTTTTCTTCTCCATTTAAAGTAGCAATTAGTTCTCCACCTCTATCGTATATTTCTGTATTTAAATTACCTACTTTTAATTCTTCCTCTGTTAATTTAAAATCATCACCAAAAAAGCCAGTTAATATTCCAGCTACTATTCCTGCACCTATTAAGATGAATAATGCAAAAACAAGTAAAATAATTTTAATGGCCAATCGTAATTTAGGGTGTTTTTTCTTTTCTTTCTTATCTTTTTTTGCTTTCTTACTCTTTACTTTTTGTTCTGTTTTTTCATCCAATGCTTTATATTTTTTTGTTTTATCTGCAGAATTTATTCCGTTTTTCTTTTTTTTATTTTTTTCCATTTCTGCCTCCATTGAATTTTTAATTTTTTATTCTATGTACTTCTTGCCTTAAGCTTTTTTATTATATTACATTTTCTTTAAAATAGAAAGTATTTTATTGAAAATTATTTATTAATCGTTATTAACCTTGTTGCATAGTCAAAAAATAATATCATCAATTTTTGTAATAGGGATTGCTCCTTGCTTTAATAATTCATTTGTTCCTTCCGAACATGAACTATTAATATTTCCAGGAACAGCATAAATATCTTTTCCTTGTTCTAATGCAAAATCCACAGTAATAAATGTTCCACTTTTTATTTTGGCTTCTATTACAATTAAACTTTTTGCCATTCCACTAATAATTCTATTTCTTCTTGGAAAATTATTCCCAATTGGTTTTGTTCCAATTACATATTCTGAAACAATTGTACCTCCAGTTTTAATAATGTTTTCATACAATATTTTATTTTCAGGTGGATAAATATTATCTAAACCAGAACCTAAAACAGCAATTGTTTTTGCTGCCTTTGCTTGCATACACCCTAAGTGTGCAAAGGTATCTATTCCCCTTGCCATTCCACTTATTACACTTATATTTCTTTTAGCTAAATCATATGAAAACTTTTTTGCTATTTGTTCACCATAACTTGTACATCTTCTACATCCGACAATTGCAATTATATCTTGATTAAATATTTCTTTATTTCCTTTCACATATAAAACAATTGGAAAGTCAGAAATGTTTCGTAATAATTTTGGGTATTGCTTATCTCGATAGGTAATTAATTCTATGTGATTTTTTTTCATATAGACTAAATATTTTTCTAAATTTTCTCGATAAACTGGTTCTATTATACTTTGCGCAGTATAAAAATCCAAACCTTCTTTTACTAATTGTGTAAAATTTAGTTTCCATATATTTTCTGGTTCTTTATATTTTTCTAATAATTGATATAGTACTATCGTATTAATGTTTTCTATTCTTGAGAGCCAAATCCAATAACATTGTTTTTCCATATTTTCTCCTCGTATAAAGCATTTTTTGTTTTTTTGCCCCCAAAGTATTTATTATTTCTTAAATCTTAATCTAATTCATAAAACTAAAAGTATAGTATTTTTAAGAAGTAAGATTTGTTGCTGCTTTTACAACATTTTTCATTAACATAGCAATTGTCATAGGTCCTATTCCGCCTGGTACAGGTGTTATATAACTTGCTTTTTCCGAAGCGCCTGCAAAGTCTACATCTCCTGTTAATTTTCCGATCTATTCCTCGGTTAATTCCTACATCGATTATTACAGCACCTGGTTTTATCATGTCTTTTGTAATAAATTTTGATTTTCCAATGGCTACCATTAATATGTCTGCTTGTTTTGTATATTTTTCAATTTCTTCTGTTTTCGAATGGCAAACCGTTACAGTTGCATTTTTACTCAATGCAAGTTGTATTAATGGTTTTCCTACAATATTACTCCTTCCCAAGATGACAACATATTTCCCTTGTATTGAAATTTTATATTTTTCTAATAATTCCATAATTCCTGCCGGTGTACAAGAAGTAAAACATTCTTGCCCTAAACATAGTTTTCCTACATTCATAGGATTAAAACCGTCTACATCTTTTTCAGGTGTGATTGCGTTAAAGGCCTTATTAATATTTAAGTGGTTTGGAATAGGGCTTTGTAGTAAAATACCATGTACATCCCTTTTATTATTTAGGCTATTAATTAAATTTAATAGTTCTTCCATTTGAATATTTTCATCTAATAAATATTCTTCAAAATCTACCCCTATTTCTTGACATGCTTTACTTTTATTTCGAACATAAATTTTAGAACTAATATCTTGTCCTACCATAATAACTGCTAGTTTAGGTATGATTCCACGTTTTTTTAAGTTCTCTACTTCTTCCTTTAAATTTTCCCTAATTTCTTTTGCTAAAGCTTTTCCATCTAATATTTCCATTGTTTTTTCTCCTTGTTTTAGTTTGTAACATTTATTATATATAATTGTTTCTAATTATGCAAGTACTTTAAAATAGCATTTATTTTATGCTGTATTTCTGCTTGTTCCCTTCTTGTCTCTCTAAAAATTGACATTTATAATTTTTTGTAACACTAACTAATAAAAATGGTTCTATTCTCATTCCTAGAACCATTTTTTTGTATTCATTTATGATATGCATTTAGAAAATTAGCAACAGCATGGTTTTTTGTTAGAAAACCGACCTAGTATTAAGCTCATTGATAATGATATGAAAAATTATGCAGCTATAATGATTTTTCATATCATTATCCAAGATTCACTATATCGGACTTACAATTTACTTTAAAAACTATTGCAATTATATTAAATCTAGTTCCAAACCTGCTAATAATATTAGAAAGTGGATTATCCCATTTATGGGAAGTAACATTTTCCACGTTTAATTTTACTTTTTTTACCAGATGTGTTATAATATAATAAAATATTTGAAAGGAGATGTTTTTATGAACTCTAAAAAAATTATTTACATTTCACTTATAATAATTGCCCTAGTTATATTGAGTGTTATATTATATTTTTCATTGATACAGCCAACACTTATAATAAACCATGATGGAAGTATTACATCTACTGGAAAGAATGATTTAATAGTACACCTTAGAGAAATAAAAGATACAGAGTCTAGGAAAAATCAAATTGATTTTGCATTAGAACAAAATTTAATAACACAAGAAGAAGCTAATAGCTTATATTAACTACATATAATTATTAAGAATGGGATGTCTTAACGGCATCCCATTTGGTATGGGGCTAAACATGTTTTAATTGTTAACTACTATGTTCGAAAACTCAGTAAATCCAGCACATAATCCTCATACCAACAGTCGTATACGCCTGATAACTAATCTGATACGTGCCACTCGAAGCATTGTAAACATGCCCATACCAGCCATCTCCGCCATTGGTATCACGGTCAATATAGAGCCCATTGCACCCTTTACAGGGATTGCCACTGGGATCAATGACCGTACAGTATGTCCACGAATCAGAACTCGAGGACTCAACCTTGATGGTGATGCCAAATGTACCAGTGTTATTGGTATGAATTGGGAACGAGCCACCGCTAGGACCATTAAGCCATACAGACTCATAACTCATTTCATTGGCAACCGTCTTGGCAGTAGCACTCACAGCTTCATCCGGCGAATTGGGATTGCCAAGCATAACAACAATGCTGTCATCTTCATAGATGACATTATCGTTACCTTCAGCACAGGCTACACTAACCAGCACCAAGCCAGTAAGCATTGCCAACAGGAAAATCCAAAACCGTTTATTCATGAAAAATCCTCCTTTTCTTGTTAGCCCCATACCTTGTTACACCGCAAGGAAATGTTCCTTTGCAGTTGCAACTAATTGAGTGGAAATTCCACTTGACATTGTATTGCCATATTTTTCAATAAATGTAAATATTTTCTATGTAATTTTTTGTATTTCCTTAATAAAAATGGTTCTATTCTCATTCCTAGAACCATTTTTTTGTATTCATTTATGATATGCATTTAAAAAATTAGCAACAGCATTTTTTTCTATCTTTATTACATATTATCATAACAATTTGTAATATAACTAATATTGCTAGTACAATAGCCAACACAATTAATGCAGGCAATAAAGTTGAACTTAATAAAGTACCAATAATAAGACCAATAGTTAATGAAAGTAAAGCAATTAATATTGCTAGTATAATATAAGAACATGATTTTTTTTCTTTTTTACAACTTATTGTTACTTGTGGTTCCATACTATTACACCTCCCTTAAAATCAATAAGGTATATTACATTATATGTTTTTAAGAAAGGTTTGTTGACACCATTCGATTATTTTCTACTCTATTCCCATTTTTTCGGAAATTACTTTCCAAATAGATTCATCTTCTCTATCTTTTGCCCAAAAGGCAACTCCTGCTAATTTTTCTTCTATTGCCAAATTTAATTTCTCTATAATTGATTTTTCATCTTCTATCCATATTTTTCTAATTTTTCCATCTTGTGTATATTCTGCGTAATTTTGTCTTCTTGCTTCATCCCATGTAATAGTTGCATTGTTTGGAATAACACTATATGTGTTTTTCATATTTACTACTGATGGTTCTCCACTTAATGTTCCATCTTCGTTCTCACGCCAAATTCTAGTATAAAAAGGAATTCCTAATATAATTTTTTCACTTTCAATATCTCTTAAAAATTTATCTAAACTTACTTTTACCCAATCATATCCCGCTGTAGGTCCTGCACTAGTACTACTTGCATTATACTGGTCATATGCCATAAAGACAATATAATCTGCATTTTCTGAAATAGCATATCTGTCAAAACATAATGACCATTCTGGACTTCCGTCTGGCGCTGTAACATCTACTGATAAACTCATACCATATTCTTTTAATCGTGGATATAATTCGGCTACAAATCTTGTATACAAATCTTTATCTGTTTCATACATATTTTCAAAGTCAAGATTAATTCCATCAACTTTATATTTTATGGCTAAACTAATAATGTTATTAATCGTTTTTTCTCTTAATTTATAATCTGATAATATCTCATGTGTTGTTTGAATCATAGAGTCATTAGAGAATATAGCCCAAACTTGATAACCATTTTCTTTGGCCCAATTAACATAGGATTCTCCTCCACTTTTAGCATTATCCGTAATGGCTCCCTTTCCAAGTCTTTCTAGCATAAAAAATGATGGTGAAACTACATTAACTCCTTGTATTTTTGTTCCTTCTCTTGTTGGTGCAGATACATATTGAGAATAATAATCCCATACAAGACTTACATTTCCGTCTATTTTTGTATTGCGTTCCAAATCTTCTCTGACTATTATTCGATTAGCTAAATCTCCTTCTTTTACATAACCAATTGCCCCTTTAGTAGTTCTTATTTTTGCCCAATTATTTTGTGTTGAAATTACTACTACTTTTTCACCTTTTTTAATTTTATCGACTGTTCTAGAAAAAATATCTTGCTTCCATTTTACAGACAAGTCTTTTGCACTATCTGCCATTTCTAGTTTTCTATCTAAAGATGTTACAATAACTCTATTGGTTTGTTCAATATATTCTACTTCTATATTATAAACTTGGCACATTTCTGAAAATGGTAGATAATATGTATCCTCTTTTTTTACTGCACTAGACAATATATTTCCGTGCAGATGAATTAACTGTCATACTTTTCTTTCCAATTTCCAATGTAGCTACTTTTGTTTCTGAAGTAGTAATAATTTGATTGTACTGCTCATCATAGGTAATATATTTATCAAAAAAATTAGCTAAATCTTGTTTTGATAAATATATTACTCCTTTTTCATCAATAAATATATCTTTTTTTAAAACAGAAGTAACATTATTGTTATTAATAATTAAATTGATTTTATTAGTTATATCATTTCTTGTATAATTTGGTGCTATCATTAATATAAATGTAACAATTCCTAATGCTATGAATGATACAAATATATTCTTTATAAAATGGCTTTTTTCTTTTGATTCTTTTTTCATACTTTTTCTCCTTTATTATTTTTTCATTTTCCATTATAATATAAAATTTTTAAGTTGCCTATACATTTTATAACAAAATTTGCAAAAAGTATTTTAATTCATAGTTATTTATAGTATAATAGATGTAATTGATGGAGGAGGGGTTTTTATGTGGCTTATTTGGTTAATTGCTGCTGGGATATTTTTTATTGTTGAAATAGCTACTGTTGGTTTTTTAATTTTTTGGCTTGGAATTGGTTCATTACTCGCTATGATTGTTAGCTTTTTCACAGATAATATTATAATTCAAACTGCTGTTTTTGTTTTTTCATCAGTAGCACTTATATTAGCTACCAAACCATTAATTTCAAAATATATTACTCGGAAAAAATACAGTTCCAACTAATGCGTACCGTTTAATTGGGAAAAAAGGTGTAGTTATTGCAGATATTACTAGTCCAGATGGTATTGGACAGGTACGTGTTGGAAAAGAAATTTGGTCAGCTATATCAGAAAACGCACTTTCTATCCCTAAAGATACAGAAATTGAAATACAAAAGATTGATGGTGTTAAATTAGTAGTAACACCTGTAAAAAATTTAGTCAATATATAATAGGAGGTTTATTATGGAGTGGTTTTTACTTATTTTTTTAGCTATTGTATTAATAATAGCATTTAAATCAATTAAAGTTGTTAGACAAGCAGAAGTATATATTATTGAAAGGCTTGGTAAATTTCATAAAATAGCTGATGCTGGTCTTACCATTATTATTCCTTTTTTTGATCATGTTAGAAGTGTTGTAAGCTTAAAGCAACAGACAATGGATATTCCACCACAAGGTGTTATTACAAAAGATAATGTTACAATCACTATTGATACAGTTGTATTTTATCAAATTACAGATCCTGCAAAGGCTGTATATGAAATTCAATCTTTAAAAAAGGGAATTGAATATTTAGCAATTACTACTATTCGTGACATTGTTGGTAAAATGGATTTAGACGAAACATTTAGTTCTCGTGATGCTATCAACACACAGTTACGAGTAATCCTAGATGAAGCAACAGACCGCTGGGGTTGTAAGATTGACAGGGTTGAAATTAAAGATATTAACCCACCAGCAGATATTCGTGATGCAATGGAAAAACAGATGAATGCTGAAAGAAATAAAAGGGCTTTAATTTTACAAGCAGAAGCTGAACGTCAATCAGCAATTACTATTGCTGAAGGTAGAAAAGAAGCTGCTATTTTAGATGCCGAAGCAGATAAAGAAGCTCAAATTAGGCGTGCAGTCGGTGAAGCAACAGCTATTCGTGAAGTTGCAGAAGCAAAAGCAAAAGAAATTCAAATGGTTTATGAAGCTATTAAAAAATCAAATCCAGATGATAAATTAGTACAATTAAAATCTTTAGAAGCACTAGAGGCAGTTGCCAATGGTGAAGCAAATAAAGTCTTCATTCCTTTTGAAGCAACTAGTGCCTTATCTAGTTTAGGTGCTATAAAAGAAGTTATGGAAGATAAAAAGAAATAATAGAAATATACCTAAAAAATGTAAAAAAATTTGCTAAAACAGCAAATTTTTTTACATTTTTTAGGTATTATATTTTAGGCTATTTATTGTAACCTTTTTTAATAAAATCTGTCTTTATAAATAAGGAGGGGAAAAAATGGAAGATGCAGAAATAATAAATTTATATTGGTCAAGGCAAGAAAAGGCAATTAGTGAAACTGATAAAAAATATGGATATTATTGTAATACTATACCATTTAATATATTACAAAATAAGGAAGATGCAAAAGAATGTGTTAATGACACCTATTGGAAAACTTGGAATAGTATTCCTCCACAAAAACCTCATATCTTAAAGTCTTATTTAGGAAAAATCACAAGAAATTTAAGCCTTAATCAATATGAAAAGAAAAAAGCTAAAAAAAGGAACTACACCGTAGAAATTGCATTAGAAGAATTGAATGAATGTATTCTTTCAAATAACAATATTGAAATAGAAACTAATTACATCGAATTAGTTAATACATTAAATTCTTTCTTATCACGTTTATCACAAGAAAAAAGAAAAATTTTTTTAGAAAGGTATTGGTACTTATACTCTATTAAAGATATCTCTTCTAAAAACAAAATAAGTGAAAATAATGCAAAAGTCCAATTATCAAGAATAAGAAATGATTTGAAAAAACATTTGGAAGAAGGTGATTTATATGGATAGTAAAGATTTATTAAAAGCTATTGGGGACATAGACGATAAATATTTAACTGAACAAATAGAACAGGAAAAAACAAATCAACATGTACCAATAATAAAGGTGGCAATGATGAAAAAATTAAAATACGTTCTAATTCCAGCTTTTATTGTAATTATTGCAGTAATATGTATTAATCAAAATAATTTTTTTAAGCCCAATACTAATATTAGCAAAAAAGAATGGAAAATAAAAGAAATTTATAGAGACAATAATATAATTACTGATACTTTTCCTGAAATATCAGTAATACCAAAATGGGAAGAAAAGACAATTACGCAGAAATTCTATAGTGTAAACTATCAAAATACAACTTATAATACTAGTAGAGGTGCAAAATTATCCAGTGATAAAATAGCAGAAAAACTTGGCTTAGCAACTTTGAACGGCTATGATTCTTACACTAAAACAAATCACAGTATTAATGCTACTTTATATAAAGTAGCAAACTTTTCAGAAAAATGTGTTATTGCAGTGCAATTTGAAGGTAATCTTGAATATTATGCATATATAAATCCGTATTACAGACCCGCAACTCTTGGAGAATTTATGGAAGATTTAAATTTAAAAGATATTGTTTCTTTTGGTACAGTTTACTACAGCTATGGGTATACTGACTCAAATGGCAATAAGCAATATGAAAAAATAGAATTTTATGATGTAAGCAATGAAGCAATTTGGCAGATGCTATTTAACGATTTCAGTTTAGAAAATATTTATCACGATTCTGAAAACTACACTAGTGATTATTTAACACAAAATATCAGTATTAGTGTAAATATTCCATTGTTAGGACTTCAAAACATAAGTGTTTCTTTAACAGATAAAGGCTATTTGTTAACTAATATTTTAGAAACAGGCAAGGGCTTCTATATTGGTGAAGATAAAGTACAAGAATTTATAGACTATATCATAGAAAATTATGATGGATATAAAATTGTATATGTTGACCAAAATGGTAATGAAATAATAGACGCTAACACACAAACTCCAGAAAATATTGTAGAAGATATAATTATGGTAACAGAAAATACTTTAAACGGATATATTACTAAAGAATTGGAAACAAACAAAATTACAAGTACTCAAAACAAAACAGAACCATATATACCATAATACTACTTTTCTTATAGGATTGTTTATTATTCATAAAAGACCACTTAATGTGGTCTTTTATAACTTTAAAATCTTTGTTCTTCCCTTATCTTAGTTTTGGGTTGGTCAAAGCCAATCCTTTTTTATTTAGTTTTTCCCTATGTTATATCTTTTTTCTTTCTAAAATCTTCGTATAATGGTGATATATTTCTTAGTTTTTCTACAATTTCTATTAAAGAAACTATTAAAAAGTCTACATCTTCTTTGGTATTTTCTGCTCCAAACGTTGTTCTTAAAGAACTATATGCAATCTCATGTGGTAAACCTATTGCTAAAAGTACATGAGATGGATTTAATGAACCTGATGTACAGGCAGAACCACTAGAGACACAAATCCCTTTCATATCCAAATTTAGTAAAAGTGCCTCTCCCTCTATAAATTGAAAAGAAAAATTAGCATTTCCTGATAATCTCTTTGTTCGATGTCCATTTAATTTTACATAAGGTATTTTCTGTTCAATTTGTGAAATATAGTAATCTCTTAAATTTAGTAACTTTCGATTATAATTTTCAAAATTTTTATATGCTAATTCAATTGCTTTTCCTAAACCAACAATTCCTGCTAAGTTTTCTGTTCCTGCTCTTTTATTTTTTTCTTGATGTCCTCCATCTTGTTGTTTTTCAAATTCTATACCTGTTTTTATATATAATGCTCCTACCCCCTTAGGTCCATAAAATTTATGTGCAGATAAAGATAAGGCATCTATATTCATATCTATTACATCAATTCTTACATTGCCAATTGCTTGGACAGCATCTGTATGAAAATAAATATGATGTTTTTGGGCAATTTTTCCAATCTCTTTAATAGGCTGTATTGTACCAATCTCATTATTTGCAAACATAATTGTAATTAAAATTGTATTTTCTTTTATTGAATTTTCTAATTCTTCTAATGAAATTAATCCATCTGCATCTACATTTAAATACGTTACTTCATATCCTTGTTTTTCTAAAGCATGACAAGTGTTTAAAACTGCTGGATGTTCAATTTTGCTTGTAATAATATGGTTTCCTCTTTCTCTATTTGCATAAGCAATTCCTTTAATTGCTAAATTGTCAGATTCGCTCCCACATCCTGTAAAATAAATTTCATTTGGTTTTGCATGTAATGCTCTTGCTACTTTTTCTCTTGCTTCTTCTAATGCCTTTTTGCTCATTCTCCCTATTCCATAAATAGATGAAGGATTTCCATAATTTAAACTAAAGTATGGTAACATCTCTTTTAAGATTTCTTCTCCTACTGCTGTTGTCGCAGCATGGTCAAAATATCTAATTTTATCCATAAAATCAAACCTTTCTTTGTGATTACTTTTATTAATCAATATGGAATTTTTTCTTATTATATATTGCAATTTTTTATTCACATATTTCTTATTGTATTATATGTTATTCTTTATTTTTTAAAAGTTCACAAATAAAAGTTTCTAACTTTGCCATTGTATGACAAGAAACACAATGTGCCAATTGCTCTGCTTCTTTATCTGCTAAGGTTTCATCTACTTTTAATATTTCATTTAAAAATTTTTTAAAAACTTCATGTCTTTTATAAATATATTTTGCACAAGATAGCCCCTTTTCTGTTAAAGTTATTTCTTTATATTTTTCATAATGAATTAATTCTTCTTCTTTTAAATTATTAATAGCTGTATTAACACTTGACTTTTGTACATTTAGATAATTGGCAATATCTGTTATGCGCACACTAGATGTTTGCAAACTTAAGGTATAAATAGCATTTAAGTATTCTTCACTAGAAATTGTTAGTTTCAAAACATCACCTCTCTTTTGTTAGTTTTGTCTAACATTTTATCATAAAAAAAAGAAATGTCAAGAATAGATTAAATTTTACAAGACATTTTCTTTTATATTTGGAAATGAATTTCATTATCAATTTTTTCAAACTCAAGCACCTATTTTAATTTGATTGCCATCGTACCATTTTAATATCTTTATAAGTATTTAATACTTCCATATATTTTTGATACTCTTCCTCCCATAAAATATTGGGAACTTTATCAAAAGCGTCAAAAACTTTTTCTGCTTCATTTAAAAAAATTAATTGTTCTCTTACATCTAACTTTTCATATTTTTTTGCAAAAACATATAATTTATCTAAGATTTGGTTTGCTTCTACAAAACTCCAAAAATCTTTTACTTTAATTCCTGCTAATCTAATTTGTGCAACAGCTAACATTACCAAGAAAAACACAAGAAATATTAATATATATATAATGATTAAGGCTCCCATATAAACCCCTTCTTTTGTATTATTATATTATATAATTGATTATAGCATACATTTCCAATATTGGCAAATTTTTTTCATTTTACTTTTATATTATTATATTAAAGCAATTCCTATACGAAACTATCAGAAATAATATCTTTTTTTTAATATTTATGTTATAATAATTTTTATAAATTTAATTTTTGAGGTTTTGTTATGAATAAATTTAAAGCTACAAAAACAGCAGGAATTATTGGCGTTTTAGGAAACATATTGTTATTACTTTTAAAAGCAGTTGTTGGATTTGCCTCTAAAAGTCAGGCAATGATTGCAGATAGTATTAATAGTGCATCTGATATTTTTGCTTCTTTAATGACCTTTGTCGGAAATAAAATAGCAAGTGAACCTGGTGACAGCACCCATAACTTTGGTCATGGTAAAGCAGAATATATTTTTTCACTTTTTATTAGTATTTCTATGATTGTCGCATCTGGAAAATTATTAGTTGATTCGGTTTCTTCTTTATTAAACCATCAGCAAGTTATATTTTCCGTTTTCTTAATTGTTGTTTGTGCTATTACAATTATTGTTAAATTTGTTATGTTTTTATTTACCAAAAACTTATATAAAAAGTTTCATAATATTTTATTAGAAGCAAATTATAAGGATCATAGAAATGACTGTTTTGTTACAACCTTTACTCTTATTTCAGTTATTGCTAGTTTATATGGTATTTATTGGCTTGATGGAATTGTTGGAATTGGAATTTCTGCTTGGATATGTTTTACAGGTGTTAAAATTTTTATAGAAAGTTATAATGTTTTAATGGATATTTCCATTGATGAAAACACTAAAAATATTATTTTAGATTTGGCTTCTAGTTATAAAGACATCTTAAAAGTAGATAATTTGTATTCTACTCCAGTTGGAGACCAATATATTATTGTTCTTACTATTTATTTGGATGGAAATATGAGCACATTTTCAAGCCACAAATTAGCTGATAGTATTGAAAAAGATATTGGTGCTTTAGAAAAAGTAGCTCATGTAATTGTTCATGTTAATCCAATATAAGTAAAAAAAAGAGACCGGCTCATTGTCCGGTCTCTTTTTTCTCTCCCAGAAGAGCTTGCCATACAGTGGCTCTCCCTTCTGAAGAAAGAATTGCATCCACAACAGCTTCGTTTTTTACTTGCTTTCCACCCTTTTGGGAAGGAAGTTCATCTGCAACGACAGTTGTTTCTGCATGAGGTTCTCCATAAAATTGCCTTTCACCCATAATTTCTTCAAACATGGATAAGCCCCTTTCTATTCCGCTATTGCGGTTAGTACTTTTTTATTATAACACATTTTAACTTATTTTGCAATTACCTTGTTTTCGTACTAGAAACATCTGTTACCGTATTAATTTGTATTTCATTGTTTTTCGCTGTAATTAATGCTTTTGTTCCAGGTTTTAAGATATTATCCAAAATTGCCTCTGCAATTTTATCTTCTATATTGCTTTGAATAGCACGTCTTAAAGGTCTTGCTCCATAAGTTGTGTCAGTTCCTTTTTTAGCAATTAATTCTTTTGCAGCCGAATCAATTTCTACTGAAATTTTTTGTTCTTGTAAACGTTTTTCTACTTCTTTTAACATAATATCAACAATACTTCGAATTTCTACTTCTGTTAACTTATGGAACACAATAATTTCATCAATACGGTTCAAAAACTCTGGTCTAAAAGACTTTTTTAACTCTGCCATTACTTCTTTTTTTATATTTTCGTACTCTTTTTCTTCTACATTATCTCCTTCTTTTTCAAATCCAAGCGTCTTTTTCTCTGTAATTAACCTTGCCCCTACATTAGAGGTCATAATAATAACTGTATTCTTAAAGTTTACTGTTCTTCCTTGGCTATCTGTTAATCTACCATCTTCTAATATTTGTAATAACATATTCATTACATCTGGATGTGCTTTTTCAATTTCATCAAATAATACAACCGAATATGGTCTTCTTCTTATTTTTTCTGTTAGTTGTCCTGCTTCATCAAATCCCACATAACCTGGAGGTGACCCAATTAATTTAGAAACAGAATGTCCCTCCATATATTCGGACATGTCAATTCTTATCATAGCATTCTCATCACCAAATAAGCTTTCTGCTAGTGCTTTTGATAATTCTGTTTTACCAACACCTGTCGGTCCTAAAAACAAAAATGAACCAATAGGACGTTTTGGATCTTTTAATCCCACTCTTCCTCTTTTTATTGCCTTTGCTACAGCCTCTACAGCTTCATTTTGTCCTACTACTCTTTTGTGTAAAGATGCTTCTAGGTTTTTCAATTTTTCATTCTCTGTTTGACTAATTTTTTGTGCTGGAATTCCTGTCCAGCCTGCTACTACTTCGGCAATATCTTCTCCTGTAATATTGACAACTTGCTTTGTATTCTTATTTTTCCATTTTTCGCTTTCTTTTTCTAGTTTTTCTCTTAATTTGTGTTCCTCATCTCTTAATGTTGCTGCTTTTTCAAACTCTTGAATTTTAATGGCATCTTCTTTTTGCTTCGTTGTATTTTGTAACTTTTCTTCTAAATTTTTTATACTTGTTGGTTGTGTATATGTTTTTAACCTTACTCTTGAAGATGCTTCATCAATTAAGTCAATTGCCTTATCAGGTAAAAATCTATCATTAATGTATCGTATAGAAAGCTCTACTGCTTCATTAATTGCTTCATCTGTTATTTTTACATTATGATGTGCTTCATATTTGTCTCTTAATCCTTTTAAAATAGCAATTGTATCAGCTTTACTTGGTTCTGCAACATTAACTGGTTGAAACCTTCTTTCTAGCGCAGAATCTTTTTCAATATATTTCCTATATTCATTTAATGTAGTAGCTCCTATTACTTGTATTTCTCCCCTTGCTAATAATGGCTTTAAAATATTAGCAGCATCAATTGCTCCCTCTGCAGAACCTGCTCCTACAATCACATGAATTTCGTCAATAAATAAAATAACATCTCCTGCCTTTTTTACTTCATTTAAACATTTTTTTATTCTTTCTTCAAAATCTCCTCTATATTTTGCTCCTGCAACCATAGAAGAAATATCTATAGTAACTACCCTTTTATCTTTTAAAATTTCTGGTACATCTTGTGCTACAATTTTTTGAGCTAGTCCTTCTACTACAGCTGTTTTACCAACACCTGGTTCTCCAATTAAACAAGGATTATTTTTTGTTCTTCTTGATAAAATTTGAATTACTCTTCCGTGTTTCTTCACTTCTTCCTATAACAGGATCTAGCTTTCCTTCCCTTGCAGCTTTTGTTAAGTCATTTCCAAATTGATTTAAGGTAGGTGTTGAATTATAGCTTCCCCCTCTTTTGTTATAAAATGTTCCCTCATTAGAATCTTCTTCTGGATATTCATTAATTACTTTTACAATTTCATTATATAGTTTTCCGAGGATCTACCCCCAAGTCCAGCATAATTCTTACTGCAACACTATCTGTTTCTCTCATAATACCAATTAGCAAATGCTCTGTTCCAATATAATCAGATCCTAACTTTCTTGTCTCTCGAAAAGCCAACTCAATAACTCTTTTAGTTCTAGGAGTAAATCCAATTGTAGCACTATTATTTTCATCTCCTCTTCCCACAAGTTCTTCAATTTTTTCTAATATTCCCTCTGGCATTACTTCTTGGTTTTCTAGGACTTTGCTAGCAACACCATTGGTTTCTTTACTTAGTCCATATAATAAATGCTCTGTTCCAACATAATTATGTCCTAATTCTATTGCAATATCATTTGATATTGCAATTGCATTTTCTGCACTTTTCGTAAATTTATATGTCATACTATTTTCCCTCCTTCAAAATTTTAAAAATAAATTTTATATTATTTACTAATAATTTGTTTGATTACCTCTGCACGGGTAGCATCTCTTTCATAATTCTCTAATGGTTTTCCAACATATTTTTGAAGATTTGCTGGTTTGGTATATAAAATTAGTTGATTTACCTTCAAATCATTTAGTTCTTTTATTATCCCTAAATCAGTTCCTAGTTTTATATCAGATAATAACTCTTTACATTCTTCTGAAGATATTTTTCTACAATTTGTTAAAACTCCATAAGACCTATACACTCTGTCTTCTAATTCAATCTGACTTTTTCCTAAAATCTTTCTTGCCATTCTTTCTTGTTCAATAATTCTATCAATCACTGCTTTTAAATTTTTAATAATTTCTTCTTCAGATATTCCTAATGATTGTTTATTAGAAATTTGGTAAATATCACCTTGAGATTTACTACCTTCTCCATAAATACCTCGAATATTCATTCCAAAACTATTAACTGCTTCTAATACTTTTTTAATATTTCCTGTTAAAGTTAAAGCAGGTAAATGTACCATAACAGAAGATCTTAAACCTGTTCCTACATTCGTAGGACATGCTGTTAAAAAACCATATTTTTCTGAAAAAGCATAATTTACTAATGTTTCTAACTTTTTATCAATTTCTATAGCTAAATTTAAAGTATTTTCTAATTCTAACCCTGCCGAAATAATTTGTAATCTTAAATGGTCCTCTTCATTAATCATTATACAAATATTTTCTTCTTCGTTAATTAAAATGGCCCTTATTTTATCTTTATCTACAGCAAATTCTGGGCTAATTAAATGTTTTTCTATAAGACTTAATTTTGTAATAGCATCCATTCTATCTAGTCTTAAAAATTTTAGTCCATATCCTAAACTAGGTACAATACTCTCTACTTTCTCTAGTATTTGGTTAGCCTCATCCTTTGTGTATCTTGATACAAAAGGAATATTTTTTAAATTTCTTGCTAATCTAATTCTTGTACTTAAAACTACATCCGAATCTTTACCACTTTGTAAATACCAATTATACATTTTTTCCTCCTCTTATTTTTCTAATTTTTTAATTTCATCTCTGATTTTAGCTGCCTCTTCGTACTGTTCCTCTTTAATTCTTTGTTTTAATTCTTTCTTTAACTCTTCTATTCTTTCTGCCTTCTCGTTTGTCTTACTCTTTTGTTTTGGAATATCGTTTTTAGCTGATAAGTTCTTTACACTTCTACCTACATAATTGTTATTGCCATGTAGTCTTTTTAAAATTGGATCTATTCTTTGTTCAAATACCTGATAGCAATTATCACAACCAAATTTTCCAGTTTCAATAAAATCTTCAAATGTTAATCCACATTTTTCACATTTTTGTACCTTTGGTATCGCTAGTGTTGGCATAAAACCAGAATCTTCATATTCGTTTAGTAAATCTCCAAAAAAGTTTGAAAAATCAATTGGCATGTTAAAGTTAATTCCTCCTATCCCTAATTTATGAGCACATTCATCACATAAATTCATTTCTTTCTTTGCTCCGTTAATAATTTGAGTATATCTAACATTTGCTTCATTTTCATGACAGTTTTCACATAACATAAAAATCACTCCTTTTTTTAATTTATTCATCTAAGTACTCACAATTTAACAACATATTCTTAAAAATATTGGCTCTTACCTTATCTTTTATTTCATGTGGTAAATTTAATACATTGTCACTAGTTGCTACTTTTAAGAATCTTGCTTCTTGTTTTGTAATTAAATCATCTGACAGCAAGTTACTAATTAGAATGTCTACTTCATTACTTGTTATCTGTTCACTAATATTAGTTATTATATGCATTAGATAATCATTCATATTAGAGTTAATTTTTTTTATTTTAATATGTCCTCCGACCACCCCTTCTGCTTTCAACATAATAACCTTGTGATGGTCTAAATCTAGTTGAAATAACATAATTGATTTGAGATGGAACACACTTAAAATGCTCTGCTAACTCATTTCTTTGTATTTCTATAAAGTCATCATCCCTCATCATTTCTTTAATAAATTCTTCTATGGCATCTGACATTCTCATTTTAACTTCCCCTCCTTTTTTGACTTTGACTTTCTTTGACTTTCTTATATGATTATAACATGATTTTGGTTGAACGCAAATATAAAATAAATCTATTTTATGTTATTTAAAATCATTTTTTAAACTTTTCCTATACTTATCTCTTTTTTTCTAACTTTTTCACTCTTTTTTGTTGTCTTTATTAGTCATATTTTCTAACCTTTTAGCTTGTTTTTTTTGTTTTTCTGGTGAAAGCCAATGGTAAGTAGAACAAACAAACTCACCATACTTTGTAGCATCTTCTCCTAATTCTTTTTTCTTTTTTTCTTTCATTTACATTTTCCTCTTTCTTTTTATTCTTTATTTATATTCTTTTCACATTATATTTTTTTATTCAAAAAATGAACATACTTAATAAAATATGTTCATTTTTTATAATATTTTCTTATACTATTCACATTTTTTATTTAAATTAGAACCACAATAGTTATTTCAGTCAATACAAAATTACTATTGATACTCTTTATTCTTATAGAATTATTAGATAATGGTAAATATATTCCTGATTTAAAACATTTTGCTTATATATTTTCATCTCTTAACACGTCAATAATATTTTCCTTTTTTACCTTCCTACTCGAATATATCATTGTTACAAATACAATTACATATACAACTACAATTGCTATTAATATTTCCTTTAAAGGTAGTGCAAATATAAATTCTATTGCATTTGCAAATCCTTTATTCATTAAATAGCAAATTAATATTCCAATTGGCAAACCATATAGTAATGCCTTTGTTCCATAGAAAATGCATTCTAAATCTAGCATTCGTTTAAATTGTTTGTCTGTCATTCCAATTGATTTTAAATTAGCGAATTCTCTTCTTCTTAAGTTTATATTGGTAGATATGGTATTAAATATATTAGATACACCTATAGCTGAAATCAACACAATAAATCCATATAAAAATATTTGAATAACAAGTTTTAAATTTTTTTCTGCTTCTAATTCTTTTGCAACGTTATAGTAATCAATATGAAGGTTTTGTGCTTCCTCTATTATTTCATTTACTTGTTTATCTACACTTTTTAAATTATTTGCTTTTATTAATATTTGTTCATCTATGTAATTATTAGGAATCATTTTTTCAAAAGTTACATCATTTACAATGCAAAGTAATGTTAAATTATCATTATATTCGTAACCTAGTGGTGCTTTGCTTGTTACTTTTGTAATTTCTAATTCTTCCTGTTTTTCTTCATTATTCTCTACAATTGTAATAGGTAATTTTTCCCCTGGCTTATAGTTTGTAATATTTGTTTCTAACTGATAAGACATTAACAAGTTAGCATAATCCATTATAATAACTTGATTATTTTCTAATTTTTTTACCCCAACATCTTTTGTATATCGTTCAAATTCTTCTTCATTTAAACTTAAAATTTGAGCAGAAAAATTATATTCTTTTTCTTCTGCATGATATGCTTCATATAAATAGTTGTCTCTATTGCTTATTAAATCTTTTACATTTTGCTTTACTTTTTCTTCTGGAATATTTACATTTGTATAATATTTTTTAATATAAACACATCTTTCCATATCCTGCATATTTAGTATTTTTTTTATTACTTCTTGTTTTGTTTGTTCATTTACATTTTGTGTGGCAAATCTTATACTAGCATCATAATTAGTTGTTAAATATAATGTATTAAATCCTGAAAACATATATCCTACAAATCCACTAACAGAAATATATAGTACAATACTAATAATTAATGAAATAACGGTTGTTCGATACCTTTTCTTACTTCGCTTTAAGTTCTTTAATGCGATTTCTCCTTCTATTCCAAATATCTTTTTAATTAATTTAGGAATTTTCAATTTTCTTGGTTTTATTTTTATATCATCCACTTGACGAATTGCTTCAATAGGAGTAATTTTGCTGGCACGTTTTGCTGGTATAATAACAGACATATAAATGGTAAAAGCCACTAAAACTACTGCAATTAAAATTGCTTGCCAAGAAACAATTAATTCTAACTTTATATTTTTAAAACCTTCTTCTAAAAGTGGCTTTAATAAATTATTAACAATTTGTAGAGTAATTCCTATTCCTAAAATTCCAGAAACCACTCCTAAAGGAATCCCAATACTCCCTAATGCAACACCTTCATATAAAACAGATTTTTTGATTTGTTTTTTAGTAGCACCAATAGAAGAAAGCATTCCAAATTGCTTTTTTCTTTCTGAAACAGAAATTGCAAAACTATTATAAATAACTAAAACAGATCCAATTATAATGACAATAATCAATATTCCACAAACAGTGTACATCATACTCTGAAATTCAAAATCATCACTTACTCCCATGTACATTAAAACACTAGTATTATAATCTATATGATATTTTCTCTGTTTTTGATAATAAGAACCATCTTCAAAATGTTGTTCTTCTATATCGGTATATAAACCTATTTTATCTGCAATCTTTTCTGTATCTTCATATAAATTCCTGACATTTTTAGAAATAACCCCTACACGAAATACTGTATCAGCATTTATTTCCTTTTTGTCTAGGATAGTAATTCCTGAAGTATAATAATCCTCTGGCTTCTCAATTTTGGGTCTTTGTATCATTCCACATATTGTATATGTTTTTGTTCCAGTTTGTATAAATTTTAATTCTCCTACTGTTTCTTCCACAGTTCCAATTGGAAAAGTGATAGTATCTCCTATTTGTGGTGTATTTTCTTTGTTGTCAAAAAAGCTGCTACTTAGTGCAATTTCATTACTATTCTCTGGCATTCTACCAATTATTACATTTTCTCCAAGCAGGTTTATAGCTTCTGGTTCATACCCTTCTATTCGAATATATTCTTCATTCGAATATTTATTTTGTCCCATATATAATTTAGCCGTTTTTACAGTTACTTCAAACTTATTATTTAATTCTATATATTTTAAGTCTTCATAAGCTACATTTTGGAAAATTGCCTCCCAACTACCGTTACTTTCTTTTTCTACATTAATCATAAAATTTTGGAAACTGGCAGCCAATGTTGTAATAGCACTTAACATAGCGCCAGATATAATAATTCCTATAATCGTAACAATCGTTCTTTTTTTATTTAGTTTTAAATAACTTTTTGTTATTTTATTTAAAATATTCATTTAATTTTTCACCCTCTCATCTTTTATGATTTTGCCATCATCAATTGTTATAATTCTATCAGCTTCTAAAGCAATATTAGAATCATGTGTAATCATAATTAATGTTTGGTTATATTTTTTGTTTGAAAATTTTAATAATTCCAAAATTTCTTTTGAATTTTTACTATCTAAATTTCCTGTTGGTTCATCTGCTAAAATAATAGCAGGATCATTAATTAAGCTTCTTCCTATTGAAACACGTTGTTGTTGCCCTCCAGAAAGTTGATTTGGAAGATTTTGTACTCTGTTTTGTAGTCCTAATGTTTTTACAATTTCATTTAATCTTTCATCATCTACTTCTCTACCATCTAGCAATAAAGGTAAAGAAATATTTTCTTTTACATTTAAAATAGGAATCAAATTGTAAAATTGGTAAATTAGTCCAATTTGTCTTCTTCTAAAAATAGCTAGTTTATCATTATCTAAATCATAAATATCTGTCCCATCAATATATACCTTACCGCTAGTTGGTCTATCTACTCCTCCTAGAATATGTAATAAAGTAGATTTGCCGTGAACCGGAAGGTCCAATAATTGCAACAAATTCACCTTTTTTTACACCAAAAGAAACATGATCTAAAGCATTTACTTTGGTTTCTCCTTTTCCATAAGTTTTTGTTAAATCTTCTACTCTCAAAATTTCCATTTTCAATATCATTCCTTTCCAAATCACAAATTTAATTGAAAAAGAATTAAATTTTCAACCTTTAATTCTTTAAAATCCATAAAATAAACGTGAATTTTCACTTCACGTTCATTATAAAAATATTATGTGACAATTTAGTGACTAAATTAATTCATATAATTTAATACTAAATTGTGTCCCTTTGTTTTCCTCGCTTCTGACTTCTATTGTTCCATTTTGTAACTCTATAATACTTTTGGCTAATGCTAATCCTATTCCAATACTTTCTTTAGAAGAATTCTCTCCTTTATAAAACCTGGTGAATATATATGGTAAATCTTTTTTGCTAATTCCACAGCCTTCGTCTTTAATTAAAATTTCCGTATATAGTGGGTTTTTACTATATTGTATTCCGTATTATTTTTCCATTTGGACTATGCTCTATACAATTTTTTACAATGTTAGTAATAGCCTCTACAGACCAATTATAATCTCCTAAATAAGTAACCTCCTTTTGTCCTCTTACTTCTAATTTTTGTTCTTTTAATTCTAATGATATACTCAAATTTTGTTCTACTTGCTCAATTAGTTCTATTACCTTTATCTTTTCCTTTTTTAATTTAATCGTTCCTGCCTCTAATTTTGACATTTTTAAAAGGGTAATAATTAACCAATTCATCCAATCTAATTGTCTTGAAATTTCTAAAATAAATTCCTCTGATTTCTCTTTAGTTAAATTTCGATTTTCTTTTAAGATATCCACCATAATCATAATAGATGTTAAAGGAGTTTTTATTTGATGAGATATATCTGATAAAAAATTTGCTAATTCTTTTTTATCCTTCTGCGAAATTTCTGCTTGTTCCTTTAGCATAACTGTTATTTTATATAATTCATTTTGTAATTCACTTAACTCATCTTCTTCGTTTTCTTCTATTTTTAAGTGATATCTTTTACAATTAATATCTTTTAAATACTTAGTAATATTTTTTATTCTTTTATCTTTTTGTAGCATAAAAACAGTAAAAACAATTAGCAATGCAATTGCACTACTTACAATAAATACAATATTCATTATTTTATTTTGTTGTATATCTTTTTGAATTCCCAAAAATTCCATTAAATCTTTTGTTTCAATCCCATAACTTTCTAAAATATTTTTTTGAATTTCTGTTTCTTTCAAATCAGCTATACTATTAATAATTTCCTCTTCTGGATAATTTTGTGCAAGTTTTTCTATAATAATATTAATTGCTTTTCCTACTTTTTCCTCATAACTTTGGTATTGTAAATTAATTTGGATACAAGAAATAATAGATAAAACAATAATTAATGATAAAAGAATTAACATTAATTGTTTTACATGGTATTTTTTTGTAACTCTCATTTTTCTCCTTCTTCCACTCTATAGCCAATTCCACGTACAGTCTTTATAATTTGTGGGTTGGTAGCATCTTCCTCTATTTTTTCTCTTACTCTTTTAATATAAACTGTTAAAGTGTTATCATTTACAAAGTTCCCAGCAATATCCCATATTTTTTCTAAAATTTGCTCTCTTGTTATTAAATACCCTTTATTGGTAAACAGCATTAATAAAATTCTATATTCCAGGGCACTCATTTCTATTTCTTGGTTAGACTTATATACCATACCTTTATCTATATCAATCGTAATATTTTTTACCGTTATTTGATTTTTATTTTTTTCTTCTCTCCCATATCGTCTTAATACTGTGTTTACTCTTGAAACCAATTCTCGTGTTCTAAATGGTTTTGTTACATAATCATCTGCACCCAAGTCTAGTCCCAAAACAATATCTGTTTCTTCATCTCTAGCAGTTAAGAATATAATAGGAATATCAAATTTATTTTTTATATAGGTACATAGTTCAAAACCATCACCATCTGGCAAAGTAATATCTAAAATTACTAAATTTACTTGATTTGACAATTTTTCTTTTGCTTGTTCCACATTATGTGCTATCATTACATCAAAACCTTCTTGCTGTAATGTATACTCTAGTCCTTTAGCAATTATTTCATTATCTTCTATTAAAAAAATAATCATTATGAGATACCCTTTCTATTTTAGAAGGACAAATTTCGCTTAGCGAGAACTTTTCTCTACTTTTTTAATTTAACAATATATTTTTGAGTTCTCGAAGAAGCGTAAAGATTTGTCGACGCGAAAAATTGCTTTGCAATTTTTCTGTGCAGTGTTGTTTCTTTGTTGAATAGGAAAAATCGATTTTTCCTATTCAACAAAGAAACAAGGCTTTTGCTACAAAGCCTTATCCTCATGTTTATATTTTTCTAAATACACCTGCTACTTTTCCAAGAATTTGACAATCAGGAACAATTATTGGATCCATTGTGCTATTTTCAGGTTGTAAACGAATGTAATCTTTTTCTTTATAAAAAGTTTTAACAGTTGCCTCGTCTTCAATTAAAGCTACAACAATTTCTCCATTATTAGCTGTATTTTGTTTTTTTACTAATATATAGTCTCCATCTAAAATTCCCGCTTCTATCATACTTTCGCCTCTAACTGTAAGCATAAAACTTTCACTATTTCCTACAAAATCAATTGGAATTGGAAATGTATCTGTTATATTTTCTACTGCTAAAATTGGTGCTCCCGCTGTAATCTTTCCAATAATTGGAACCTCTACCATCTCTTTTCCACTATAAAATGGTTTATCTTCTATTTTAGTTTGTTCATTATATGCTCCACCTTTTAATACTTTTAAAGTTCTACCTTTTTGGTTTTCTTTTTTAATATATCCTTTTGTAGACAGGTTTGCTAAATAGCCATGTACTGTAGCCGTTGATTTTAGCCCAACAGCCTTTCCAATTTCTCTAACTGATGGTGGATATCCATTTACTTGAATTTGCTTTTCAATAAATTTTAAAATTGCTTTTTCTCTTTTATTTAACTCATTAGGATCTTTTTTCTTCATAAAACATCACTCCTATTTTTTTTTTTTTTTTTTTGCTATCATAAAAATGTCTGTTTGTCAAACAAAAGTTTATTGTTTTTGAAAATATTTTATTCCTAATTTTACATATTTGATAGTTTTATATTATTAAGTAGAGATTTATTATGCAATTTCTATCTGTAAATGGCTATTTACATTAGTACAAACTAAAATTTATAAATAAATAACATCATCATTTAATACAATATCGTCTATAATGCTTCTTGCTTTGATAGTTATTTTATTTCCAGTATTAGGTAATTTGAAAATATTTACCCTATTTCCTAATAAATCAGTTATATTTCCACCTATATAGTTTTCTATTTCTACCATACCTTTTTGATAATAAGTAGTTATATAAGTATAGTCTATATAATTGCTCGTTCCTTTTGGGTTATTTCTTGTAGCTGTTACAATACTATTTCCTATTCTTAAGGTTAATGTTGGGGCTATTCCCTTAATTTTTTCGCTAAACTGTACTCTTATAGTAATCTTCTGTCCTGCTTTATATTCTCCACTGGCTGGACTAATAATTTTTATTGATGTCATTTTTGGAATTGTTGTATTTATTTCAATATAATTACCAGTATTGAATAATTTCACAATTGTTGCTTTGTTTCCAGCAAAATCTGTAACTCTTCCTCCTGCATAACTTTCTATTTCTACTTTACCTTTTTGTGGATAGGTAGTTATATAACTATAATCAATATAGTCTGTTTCTCCCGTTGGATTAGTGCCTATAGCTGTTACAATGCTATCCCCTATTCTTAATTTTAATACTGGTGCTATTCCTTTAATTTTTTCACTAAATTGTACTCTTATGGTGATTTTCTGTCCCGCTTTATATACTCCACTAGCTGGGCTAATAATTTTTATTGATGTCATTTCTGGTTTTAGTGTATCTATTTCAATATGATTACCACTATTTAATAATTTAAAAATTGTTGCTTTATTTCCAGCTAAGTCCGTAATATCTCCTCCTATATAGCTTCCTATTTCCACGCTTCCTTTTAGGTTTTCTGCTATAGTATAAGTATAATCTATATAGTCTAATGTTCCTGTTGGATCTGGTGCTGTTGCTGTTACAAGTGTATCTCCAATCAATAGTGTCAATGTTGGAGCCGTTCCTTTAATTTTTTCATTAAATTGTACTCGAATAATTACTTCTTGTCCTATTTTGCATTCTCCACTTTCTGGACTAACAATTTTAATAGATGTCATTTTTGGAATACTTGTATCTATTTTATCAATAATAATTTCTTTGCTTTCAATGTTCCCTACATTGTCTTTTATTCTTAATACATATGTTCCATTCTGTTTAATGTTTGCATATGTTGTTGTTAATTTTTTTGTTTGGTTAATTTCTTTCCATTCTATGTTTGTATTTCCTTTTAAGGCTACACTCCATGCCACTATTCCTATATCATCTGTTGCTTCTATATTTAACGTTATTTCTTGATTTGTTACCTCACTACTAGTTAGTTTTGTTATTTCTGGTTTAGCATCTATTTTATAATCAATTCCATTTTCTTCTAGTTTATTAATTATTTTTGCGCCTTCTTTAATATAGACCTTTCCTTTCATTTCTTGAAATGCATTTTTTTGTAAATTTTCTATATTATCTGTTAAGTATAGCTTATCTATTTTGTTGTTTTTATAAAAAGCAAACTCTTCAATTGTTTTTACCTCTTCTCCTATTGTGTATTCTGCACCTTCTTTTCCTCTTGGATAATATACTAATGTATCTTTTCCTTTATTATATAGAATTCCTTCTTCACTACAATAGTTTTCATTTAGTCCACTTACTTCTATAGCTTGTAAATTTCCTAGTCCACTAAAAGCAGTATTACCAATTTCCTCAATTCCTGTTGGAATTGTTACTTTTGTTATATTATTGTTTTCCCCTAAAAAAACTCCTATTTCTTTTACTTCGTTTCCATCAATTTTATTTGGTATTTGCAATGTCCCACTTGCTTTTGTGTTTGTTATTTCGTTAATTGTTATTTTATCTGTTAGTCTATTTGTTTTATAACTATACTCGTTGTTTATGTAATCTGTTTCAAAGATTTCTCTTTCTTCTATAACTCTTACTAATAGTCTTTTTAATTTCAAAATGTCTGTACTCGTTAATTTGCCATTTGCATCTACATCTGTAGCTATTGCTGATACTCCAGTTAATACATCTTTTCCAATTAAATGTGACTTTACTTTAACTAAATCTGTTAATGTTAATTCTCCATCTCCATTTATGTCACCACAAACTATAGCTATATATGCTGTATTTCCTACTTGTATTTTGTTTCCTGTTGCTATTATTTTTTCTTCCGTAATTAGATTACCATTATTATCAAATATTTCAATATTAGTATTTGTTTTTAAATTATCTTTTACGTTTTTTGCTTTTGTATTAGGAAATATTCCAATTACATAATTTACATTTTCTTTTGTTGTTATTTTATATTCATCACTATCTAAATTAGTAGCATAGCTCATACTAGTAAGTCCAACAATAGCGAATATAAAAAAGCAGAAAAAACAAAATTTTATATATTTTTTCATCTTTTTTATATAATCCTAATGGATTATTTCTCCTTTCTTTAAAATTTTACATTATAAATATATTTGCTTTATTCATATTGTATAATATTTTCCAGCCATATTATACCATACATTTATTAATAATACAATTGTTTTATCTAATTTACATAAAAAATTATGATTAAATAATACTATAAAATTAAAAAGTAATAAAATGATTTATTATTAATCCTTTTATTACTTTTTAATTTTATTATAAATAATTACTTTAATTCTATTTTTACATTATCTTCTATTGTCCAATTGCTTTTATTATATACCCTTTTTTCTTTTGGAATAAATCCATGAATAGAAGTGGCAGGATATATCCACGTATAAGGACCTATTAAGGTTCCAGGTGAAGTTACACTATTAGCACCAATTCTTGCATAGTCCCCTAAAATACATCCAAAAAAGTCTGTACCAGTATCTAATTTTTCTCCATTTTCTTGTCTTAATCTTATATTTTGTTGGTCAAATCTCCTATTGGCTGTAATTACTCCAGAGCCAATTCTTGCACTTTTTCCTAAAATACTATCTCCTACAAAAGCCAAACTTGCAATTTTTGCTCCATCCTGAATAACACTATTTTTTACTTCGGAATTAAAACCAATTACACATTTATCTCCTGTAATTGTCCCTGGTCTTACATAAGCTCCTGGCATAATACTTACATTTTTTCCAATATATACAGGTCCTTCAATAACAGTTCCTGGATATATTTTTGTTCCTTCTCCCACATAATAATTGCCAATAAAAGTAACATTGTCTCCTAATAATACACCATGGTTTTCTTTTAGTCCCTTTTCAACAATATTTTCTTCTAAAAATTTTTTTGAATTATTTCTTATATCCCATATATTTTTTATATTTTGTGTTAATTGATTCATAATTTCATTTTGTTGGTAATTATTAAAATAATAATTTAAATTTAACTCCATAATTTTTCTCCTTTTGGTTTATTTAACAAAATTTTTAATTTCCTCTTCTGCTTTTTCTATAAATTGTTCTAATTTCATTTGTCCAATATCTCCGTCTTTTCTTGAACGCACACCAACTGCATTATTCTGTATTTCCTTATCTCCAATAATTAACATATAAGGAATTTTTTGCAATTGAGCTTCACGAATTTTATAGCCAATTTTTTCACTTCTGTCATCTAATTCTACTCGTATACCTTTTTCTTCTAATTTTTCTTTTACTTGTTTTGCATAATCAATATGGGTATCAGCAATTGACAATACCTTTACTTGTACTGGTGCTAACCACATTGGAAATGCTCCTGCAAAATGTTCTGTAATAATTCCTAAAAATCTTTCAAAAGAACCAAGAATTGCCCTGTGTATCATAATTGGTGTTTTTTTATTTCCTTCTTTATCTATATAAGACAAGTTAAATCTTCCTGGTAATTGAAAATCTAATTGAATTGTACCCATTTGCCATTCTCTGCCTAAACAATCCTTCATTTTTATATCAATTTTTGGACCATAAAAAGCTCCATCTTTCTCATTAATTCTGTAATTGTTTTCTCCACAAAGTTCATTTAATACTTTTTTTAAATCTGCTTCTGCTCTATCCCAAGTTTCAATTTCTCCTAAAAAATCATCCGGCCTTGTTGATAAAGTTAGCTGATATTCTAAACCAAAAATTCCATATATCTTATTAGCTATTTCAACAATTTCTTTTATTTCATTTCCAATTTGCTCTTCTGTTACATAATTATGGGAATCGTCTTGTCTAAACATTCTTACTCTAAATAATCCATTTAATTGTCCAGATTTTTCATTTCTATGAATAATATCAACATCATTAAAACGAAGTGGTAAATCCTTGTAACTTCTTAATTTTGATTGATAGATTCTTATAGAATTAGGACAATTCATTGGCTTTAATGCTTGTTCATTCCCATCAATATCTTCTAAAACAAACATATCCTCTTTATAATGATCCCAATGTCCTGAAGTTTTCCATAATACACTACTATTCAATTGAGGAGCCGAAAATTCCTGATATCCTCTTTTTTGATGTTCTTTTCTCCAAAACTCAATTAATGTATTTAGCATAGTAAAACCTTTTGGTAACCAATATGCCATCCCCGGAGCTGTTTCGTCAAAGAAAAACAATTCTAATTCTTTTCCTAATTTACGATGATCTCTTTTTTTGGCCTCTTCAATCATAGCAATATATTCTTCCAATTGACTTGCTTTAGGGAAGGAAATACCATAAATTCTTTGCAACATTTTATTATGTTCATCTCCTCTCCAGTAAGCACCAGACGAAGATAATAATTTAATTGCTTTTACGTTTCCAGTAGCATCCAAATGTGGTCCAGCACAAAGATCCGTAAATTCCCCTTGACGATAAAAAGAAATTTCTTCTCCTTCTGGTAAATCCTGAATCAACTCTACTTTGTATGGTTCTTGTTTTTCCTCCATTAACTTTAATGCTTCATTTCTTGGTAAAACAAATCTTTCTATTGGATAATTTTCTTTAATAATCTTTTTCATTTCTTCTTCAATTTTTAATAAATCTTCTTCTGAAAAAGGTTTTTCTACATCAAAATCATAATAAAAGCCATTTTCAATTGCAGGACCTATTGCTAATTTTACATTAGGAAATAATCTTTTAATAGCTTGTGCCATAATGTGTGATGTTGTATGCCAATACGTTTTTTCCTCTACTTCTTTTGTTCTTCCTCCATCTAACTTAATTTTAAACATATTTTTTTCCTCCTTTTTAAGTGAAATTTATCCTGTTTACTTTTCACTTTCTATTTTTTGGTTTTCACAGTGTTTGTGTTATATGACATATAATAACACCCCTATGAAAACATTGCATTTTCATAGGGGTGCATATACACGGTTCCACCCTAAATTTAACTTCATTTTAGATTATATCGTAATCAACGCCACTAGTTTTGCTAGCAGAAACTTCGAGCTAGTTTTTCAAATAGGTTTATTTAGATAAGCTTTCAGCGCATTCACTTATCCTCTCTAAAAACAACCTCTATTTTACTTTGTCTCGTCAAACGTTTTATTATTGATATATTATATATATTACTACTTTTTATTTTGTTTGTCAATTATTAAAAAAATTTTTTGTGAATTTCTTTATTATGAATAAGGTCTTACCCTTTACCCTGTTATCTATTTTCCTTCACCTAGCTTATATTTTAATTCATATTTTTCTAGAATATTAGGTTACTATTATTGTAAATGTTCTTATATTTCTATTCTATTTTTAAATTTATTTTCTATCATTTTCTTTAGTTTTTTATTTTCTTCTTTTTCTAATTTTGGATCTTTATTAATAATTTGAATTGCCAAGCTTTGTACTCCTTTTAACATTTCTATATCTTGAAAAAGATTAGCAATTTTAAATTCTGGTAATCCATGTTGTTTTGTACCAAAAAATTCTCCTGTTCCACGTAATTCTAAATCTTTTTCTGAAATAATAAATCCATCATTTGTTGATTGCATTACTTGCATCCTCTTACGAATAATATCACTTGACCCTTGATATTTTAAAATACAGTAAGATTGGTATTCTCCCCTTCCTACACGTCCTCTTAACTGGTGCAAAGCTGCTAATCCAAATCTTTCTGCATTTTCTATTACCATTATACTAGCATTTGGTACATTGACCCCAACCTCTATTACTGTAGTAGAAATTAAAATCTGGATTTTTCCCTCTTTAAATTCTTGCATAATTTGGTCTTTTTCTTTTGCTTTCCTTTTTCCATGTAAATATTCTACTTTATATTCTGGAAAAATTTCTTTTTTGTATTTCTCTGCTAATTGTAATACTGCTTTTGCATTAATTTCTTCGTTTTCCTCTACTAATGGACATATAACATAGCATTGTCTTCCTTCCTCTATTTGTTTTTTGATAAATATATTTACTCTTTGCTCCATCTCTTTTGTTACTGCATAAGTTTCTATTTTTTTTCTATTAGGAGGTAGCTCATCTATAATCGATACGTCCAAGTCTCCATATAGTATTAGGGCTAATGTTCTAGGAATAGGTGTTGCAGTCATTACCAATACGTCTGGATTATTTCCTTTACTTACAATGGTACTTCTTTGTCTTACACCAAAACGATGTTGTTCGTCTGTTACAACAAAACCTAAATTTTGAAAAACAACATTATCTTCTAATAAACTATGTGTACCTATTAAAATATTAATTTCTCCATTTTGTAGTCTTGCTAAAATTTCTTCCTTTTTCTTTTTTGTAATACTACTCACTAATAATTCACATTTTATTCCAAAAGGAGTTAAAATTTCTTGAAAGCTTTCTAAATGTTGGGCTGCTAATATAGCTGTAGGTGCCATAACAGCTACCTGATAACCAGATTTTACTGCTTTATATGCAGCTATTATACTAACAATTGTTTTTCCGTGAACCAACATCTCCTTGTAACAATCTATTCATTGCTTTAGGTTGTTCCATGTCATAGTCAATTTCTTCTATAACTTTCAATTGTGCTTTGGTTAAGGAAAATGGTAATTGGCAAATAACATCTGACATTTTAATTTCTTTTAAAAATTGAATTCCTTTTTCTGTATTTTCATACTGATTTTTTAACCTTAATAATGCTAATTGCATACTAAATAATTCTTCAAAAGCTAAACGATTTCTTGCTTGCTGAAAGCTTTGGAAACTATCTGGAAAATGTATTTGATGGATAGCAGTATTTCTATCTATTAAATGGTATTGATTTAACAAGTATTCTGGCAATGTTTCTTCTATTTTTCCTGTTTCTCTTAGTCCGTTTTCTATAATTTGTCTTAAGGTATTTTGAGAAAGATGATATGTAAGAGGATAAATTGGAATAATTTTTTTGGTATTTTTCGCTGTTTCTTCTGTATCATATACTGGACTAATTAAGTTTATTTTATTATATCTTTTTTGTATTCTCCCAAAAAAAGTATAGTTTTCTCCTAATTGAAATTTATCTTTTAAATAAGACTGATTAAACCATGTAATTTGACAAACATCCGTATCATCTCTTACAATTAATTTTTGCATTGTTTTTCCATTAGCAATACGAATAGAACTCATTCTTGATACGATTCTAGCTTGTATTAAAGCCTCTTGTCCATCGATTGTATTAGCAATTGGAATTATTTTGCTTCTATCTTCATATTCTCTTGGAAAATACGTAATTAAGTCTTCTAGTGTATAAATCCCGTAACTTATTTAATAGTACTGCTTTAGCAGGTCCTACACCTTTAATAAATTGTACAGTTTTTGTTAAATCAGCCATTGTTTGTCCTTTCTTGCCTAAAAAGGCATATGTTATTTTGGCAAGTTCTATCTAAATTTGCACAATCTTTGGTAAAATATATATATTTTAAAAATATATTTCTTGTGTTGTGCTTTATATCATTTTGACATTCATTACGCACTTCTTACATTTTATTTTGCATTTATTATATCCACTTTTTGAATCGTTTGCAATAAATTTGCTAAAATCACTTGTATTTTTGTGAATTATATGTTAAACTAACAAATAGTCATAATTAGTTTTTCTAATGGGAGGTGCATATACAATGGCAAAATGCGAAATTTGTGATAAAAGTGTTAACTTTGGTAATCAATTAAGTATTACTCGTTCACATATAAGTAAAAGAAGTACAAGGACTTTTAAACCTAATTTAAGAACTGTAAAAACAATTGTTGATGGGCAACCAAAAAAAATAAAAGTTTGTGCTAAATGTTTACGTTCTGGAAAAGTTAATAAAGCATAGCAAAATAAGATTTGGTTACAACCAAATCTTGTTTTGTTTTGTACTTATATGTACCTAATCTTTAATGCGAAATATAAATTTTACAAATCCTCTTAAAAATTTAGGTACTTTTTTTACTACTACTGTCATAACATTCCTCTCCTTATTCTTTATTCTAGCATGCAAGCCAAGCTAGCCCAACACATACTAAACATATTCCTATTGTAAATAGCCAGCCTGTTAATGGGAGTAATATAACAAATAGTATTCCTAACCCAAACCCTATTAAACATACTGCTAACGTTTTCTTTAATGCTCCAAACATAATATATTACCCCCTTATCTTAATATATTATATTAAATTATGTAAAAAAGGTGATACCATGATTTTAAAAAACATTGAAATGATTGAAATATTAAAAAATACTTACCCAGAAGCAAAATGCAGTTTAGATTTTAAAACTCCTTTCGAGTTGGTAATTGCTGTTATGCTTTCTGCACAATGTACAGATGAAAGAGTAAATAAAACTACTCCTACTATTTTTTGTAATTACCATACTCCTCAAGATTTTGTTAATATTGATTTGCAAGTTCTTGAAAATTTAATTCATCCTTGTGGTTTTTATAAAAATAAAGCAAAAAATATTAAAGCATGTAGCGAAAAAATAATTGACTGTTTTGGTGGAGAAGTTCCTAAGAATATGTTGGATTTAATGAGTCTTCCCGGCATAGGCAGAAAAAGTGCTAATGTTATTATGTTAGAAGCTTTTTCTATTCCATGTGGTATTGCAGTAGACACTCATGCTAAAAGGCTTGCTAATAGAATTGGCTTGTCACAGGAAACAGAGCCTGAAAAAATAGAACAAGATTTAGTTCGAATTTTTCCTAAAGAATATTGGAAAGATATTAATCATTTATTCATTTGGCATGGCAGAAATTGTTGTACTGCTAGAAATCCACAATGTAAAAATTGCCCTATTAAAAAATATTGTAAAAATGCATAATTTTTTATTTTATCCTAATAATATTTTCAAGGTATTATTAGGTTTTTATTTTAAGGAGGTTTATTTTGACAAATATTAATTGTACATCTCCCTGTAAGTATCAAAAAGATGGAAAATGTATTTTGGAAAATATAAATCCACAAAATTTTACAACTAGTAAAGACTGTGCATATTTTATAGAAAATAACGTGTTACAGAACAAGAGTGCTATTACTAAAGAAAAATAACAGTAATAATATTTTATACCACTTTTCTTTGTTACTCTTATGGGAACTGTGAATTCTAACTACAAGATAACGAATAATGTGTTTTTTTTGTGTTTTTAATTGACAAACTCTTTCTAAGGTTATATATTGTTTTTATTAAATATATTTAGGAGGAGATTTTATTATGGTAAAGAAAAAACTAAAGGCACTTGCGTGTATTTTTACATTAGTTGTATTAATTAGTAGTCTTTCTTTTGCTACTACTGAAAGTGATATTGAACCTAAAACAATAGAAAATTCTACAAGTGAAGATACTTCTATCATTTCAGAAAATCCAGAAGAAAATGCTGTTACTACTTCTGATGAACAAAATGCAACTACCAATGAAGGTACCGATACTTCTGATGAATCATATTATCAAAACTTAATTTCTGATGATTTATATAAGTTTGAAGATACCATTGAAGTAAATAATTTAATTGATGGAAATGCTTACCTTTTTGGTAAAAATGTAACTGTCAGCGGACAAATTGGTGGAGACATGTTTGTTGTTGCTCAAAACTTAAATCTAACACAAGAAAGTTATATTTATGGAAATCTTTTTGTTATTGCTGATAATATTACAATTGATGGTATTGTTTGTGACTTATACTCTGTTTCTCAAAAATTAGACATTACCAAAAATGGTATTGTTTTAAGAGATATGAGAAGTATTTCTGGTAATATTGGCATAAATGGTAATATTGGTAGAAATACTTATTTAAATGTAGGAAATTTGGTTGTTGGAGAAGAAGCAGTTATTTATGGTAATTTAAATTACCAAACAAATAAAGCAATTACCGTTCCTGAAGGAGTTGTTAATGGAAATATTAATTACACTGCAAAAGTAGTTGCAGATACTTCTAATACTGTAATTGATTATGTAATTAGCTGGATTACAACTGTTTTATTTACTTTAATGGTATTTGGTTTACTATTATTATTTGCTGGAAAATTTACAGTAAAAACAGAAAATGCTATTCATAAAAATATATTTGCAACTTTAGGACTTGGTATTCTTGCTTGGCTTGTAATTGCCATTATCCTATTGGCATCATTGTTCTTGTTAGTAACAGTAGTTGGTGCTCCATTAGCTTTTGTACTTGGATTACTTTGTCTTGTACCACTTACAATTGCTAATACACTATCAGTTATTGCTATTGCTAGCTTATTAGGAAATAAGGTAAAATTATTTGGAAAAGCACATAATCTATTAGCTATTATCCTTGTTTCAACAGTTATTTGGGCATTAGCATTAATTCCATACTATGTTGGTTTAGCAATTAGTACTCTTGTCATGCTATTTGGTTTAGGATTATTTGCACAATCTATTTTTACCAAGAAAGAAAAAGTAGAAGATGTTATTAGTGAATAGATTTTAATACAACACTAAAAAAGAAATGGTTTTTTACCATTTCTTTTTTAGTGTTGTATTTTTAATATTTTATCTAATGTTTCATCTCTTGTATTGTTTCTTTCATATTATTTGAATTAATAATTGCACTTCCTACCACTGCAATATCTATTCCCGCTTCCTTTAGTTTTTCTATATTTTCTAAATTAATTCCTCCATCTGCCTCAATAAAACATTCCAGCTTGTTTTCTTCTATATATGTTTTTAATTTACTTATTTTAGGAATAGTAGTGTCTATTAGCTTTTGCCCACCATATCCAGGTTCTACTGTCATAACCAGCACTAAACTTATTTTTTCTAAATAAGGATATAACTTTTCTACAGGGGTATCTGGCTTGATAGAAATTCCTGCTCTACAACCATTTTGTTTAATATATAAAAGTGTATCTTCTAACTGTTTTTCTTTTTCAAAAGCTTCGTAATGTACTGTAATATATGTTGGTTTTAAATCTATATAGTCTTCTATTTGTTCGCGTGGCTTATTTACCATTAAATGTACATCTAATGGTATGTTTGAAATATGTTTAATTGTAGTTGCATATTCTAACATATGTAACATTGTATTTTGTTCTACAAATTTTCCATCCATTACATCAATATGAAAATAGTCCGTTTTTGCTACTTCTAAATTATAAAACGTTTGAATGGCATTTTGTTGTTCTACAGATAAAATTGATGTTGAGATTTCCATGTTTTTTCCTCCTATTGGATTTTAAAAAGAACAAAAATCGGAAAATTAAGAGCAGAATTTGAAAATATTTTTAAACTTTCTTTCAATTAAAACTCTAACTTCCGACTTTTAATTTTTACACGCATATATTGTAATTTCTGTATAGTAAATTTAAATGGTATTTTTTATGGAATATCTATTGTATTATTAACATTTAAATCTAATGATTTTGTTGCTTTTACAACGCCATCAATTAATACCCTTATGGTAACATTACCTATTCCTTGTATAGTAGCTACTACTTTTTCTGTATCTTCACTATGCGATTCCTTGTATAAAACATCCTCATTTACCTTTACCACTACCTCTACCTTTTTAGGTGTTACTGATGTTCCACTAGTTGAATTTGTATTGTTTGTAGTATTTGTAGTGTTGGTTGATGGTTTTGATGGTTTATAACCTGTTAATTCTTTTACATTAATATTAACTGTTCCACTCTTAATTTCAGGTAATTTATTTACTGTAATAGCAATAGTTGTACCTTCTTCTACTTGTGTTCCACTATCTATATCTTGCTTAATTACTACCCCATTTGATTTTGTTGTATCTTCTCCTGTTTTTACGCTTACTTTTAATTTTAAATCTTCAATAGCTTTTTTAGCTTCTGCTTCTGTTTTGCCTAGTACATCTGGTACTGGCACTTTATTTGTTCCCAAACTTACATAAATTGTAACAACACTATCTTTAGCAACCTCTTCATCTTGTTCTGGCTCTTGTTTAATAACAACTCCTGCTTCTATTTTGTCATTATTTTCTTCTTTTATTTCATATTTTAATCCTGCATTTTCAAGCATTGTAATAGCAGTGTCTTTTTTCTCACCAGCTACTTTTGGTACTTTTGTTAATTCTACACCTTTGCTTATAGTAATTTTAACAGTACTATTCTCCAAAACTTTATAGTTAGCTGCATATTTAGGATCTTGTTTTATTACCTTTCCAGCCTCTTGGTCTGCACTAAATTCTTCTGCAATTACTTCATATTTGATATTGGCTTCTTTTGTTAAGTTTTCTACTTCTTCTATGGTCTTTCCAACAAGGTTTGGTATTTGTACTTGTTTTGGTCTATTGGCATTTGATACAGCAATTGTAATTCCCATTGCTAGTGCAAATATGGCTATACATACTAAAATAATAGCAAACACTTTTAACACTTTATGCTTATTAAAAAATGCTACTAATTTATTTTGTTTTTTAGGATTTTTCCTTTCCTCTGGCACTCTGTCTGTATCATTTACTTTTTTCTCATAAACAGTATTAATTTTTTGAGTTGGAAAATCATTAGGATATTTGTCTAATACAACAAAATTTCCATCTGGATTTTTACTTACTTGTTTTAAGTCTCTTAACATTTCTGTTGCTGTTTGATATCTTACATTTGGATCTTTTTGCATTGCTTTGGTAATAATTTTATTTAAAGCAATTGGAATTAGTGGATTAATTTTAATTGGCTCAATTGGTTGTTCTTGCATATGTTTTAAAGCAACTGACACAGGTGTGTCTGCATCAAAAGGTACTTTGCCTGTTAGCATTTCATACATAACAACACCTAATGAATATAAATCTGACTTTGCATCTGTAAAACCACCTCTTGCATGTTCTGGTGAAAAATAATGAACAGAGCCAATAGTAGTTCCAAATGCTGTTATTGTTGAATTTGATACTGCCTTTGCAATTCCAAAATCTGTTACCTTTGCTACCCCATCTTCTGTAATAATAATATTATGTGGTTTAATGTCCCTATGTATAATATTATTTCTATGGGCTGTTTCTAAAGCAGATGCAATTTGAATTGCTACATTTACTGACCATTTCCAAGGTAGTGCCCCATCTTCTGTAATAATTTCTTTTAAAGTTTTGCCTTGAATTAGTTCCATAACAATATAATATATATTTCCTTCATTTCCTACATCATAAATTGATACAATATTAGGATGGGTTAAACTAGCTGCCGCTTGTGCTTCTGTATTAAATCTTCTGACAAACTCGGCATCTGTTGTAAATTCATCTCTTAATATTTTTACTGCTACATATCGATTTAGTACATGGCATTTTGCCTTATAAACTGTTGCCATTCCTCCTATTCCAATTTTCTCTAAAATTTCATAACGATTTCCTAATAATCTTCCTTCAAAATTCATTTTTATCTCTCCTTAATATTTATGCCAGAATCTTCATTGGTGTATTTTTTTATTTTAATGATTGTCTATAATAATTACTGTAATATTGTCTAAGCCCCCATTATTGTTTGCCATTTGAATTAAATTGTCTGCTGCTGTTTCAACATTAGTCATTAATATACCATAAATTTCGTTTTCTGAAACAAGGTTTGTTAAACCATCTGAACACATTAGAATAATATCATTTTTTAAAAATCCCTTTACCAGTATGTCTGGCTCAACTGTCTCATCACATCCTAATGCTTTTGTTAACATGTTCTTTTTAGGATGTGTATAAGATTCTTCTCTTGTAATTGTTCCATCTTTTACTAATTTTTCTACATAACTATGGTCAATTGTAAGCTTTCTAATAAACTGCTTTCTAATCCTATAAACTCTACTGTCTCCCATATGTCCTATAAAAACTTTATTATTATAAATTATACATACCTCTAACGTTGTTCCCATTTCAGACAGTTCTTCTTCTGTTTTTGATTTATTATACACAACTTGATTAGCATATTCAATACTTTGTTTGATAAATGCTGCAATAGCTTCCTTATTTAATTCTATGCTAGAAAAGTGTTCTTTAACATAATTTATAACAGATTGTACGGCTAACCTACTTGCAATTTCTCCTCCATTATAACCACCCATTCCATCTGCTAAAACAAACAACTGAATTGGTTCATCTATTTTGGATATGTAATAACTGTCTTGATTCATGCTTCGTGCTTTTCCTATATCGCTTTTTGCAAATACTTTCATTTATTCACCTCATTTTTTAGGTTCTTTCTTCTTAATTGCCCACAAGCTGCATCAATGTCTGAACCTAGTTCTCTTCTAATTGTAGCTGTTATTCCATTACTATTTAAATAGTCTCTAAATTGAATTATATTTTCATTTGTGCTTTTCCTAAATTCTCCATCTTCAATTTTATTAATTGGAATTAAATTTACATGTGCTAGCATTCCGCTTTAATAGTTTTACTAATTGCTTTGCATCCTCTAAATTGTCGTTATTTTCTTTTGCTAGTGCATATTCAAAAGAAATTCTTCTATTAGTTTTTTCTATATAATATTGGCAAGCTTTTATTAATTCCTCAATTGGATAAACTTTATTAATTGGCATCATATAACTTCTTTTTTCATTGTTAGCACTGTGTAGCGAAATAGATAATGTACACTGCAATTTTTCATCTGCTAACTGATATATTTTAGGAACAATTCCACTTGTTGAAATACTAATATGTCTTGCTCCAATATTTAGCCCTTTGGGATGATTAATTATTTTAATAGCATTTACCACATTTTCATAATTATCTAAAGGTTCTCCAATTCCCATAAAAACAATATTGGAAATTCTAATTTTTTCTTCTTTTTCAACAGCTAAAATTTGTTCTATAATTTCACCAGAAGTTAAATTTCTAATAAATTGAACTCCTGTTGATGCACAAAATTTACATCCCATTTTGCAACCAATTTGAGAAGAAACACAAATACTTTTTCCGAATTTATACTGCATTAAAACTGTTTCAATGGCATTACCATCTAATACATCAAATAAATATTTAATAGTACCATCTTTTGATACTTGTTTTTTTAATATATTAAATTGGTGAAGTTCAAAATTTTCTTTTAGCTTTTCTCTTAAATTTAGTGATAAGTTCGTCATTTTATCAAAAGTGTTTACCTTTTCTTGGTATAACCATTGAAAAATCTGCTCTCCTCTAAAAGGTTTCTCTTCTAGTTTTGCTAGTTCTTCTTTTAATTGTTCTAGGTTATAGTCTTTAATATTTTTCTTCAAAATTTCCTCCCTATATTTTGATTTACTTATATCACATAATTTTATTTTTTTCAACTTTGATTTCATTATTTTTTTGCATTAGTAATATTGAAACTTAATTTATATTGATGATATAATAAGAATTTAATGTGGGATTTTTATTATATTACTAGCATCATTGCAGTTCCAATTTATATAGAATAAATGCAACAATTAACTTTTATTCATATTTTTTATTTTACCTCATATATTGACTCTATGAGGTGATTACTATCATGAAAAAATTAGCAATTGTAGGTGCTACTGGTTTGGTTGGTAAAACTGTTTTAAAAGTATTAGAAGAAAGGAATTTGCCTGATTTACAATATACTTTTTTTGCATCCAGTCGATCTTCTGGTAAAAAAATAAAATTTATGAATACAGATTATATTGTTCGAGAATTAAAGGAAATTTCTTTTAACGAACGGTTTTGATTTTGCTATTTTTTGTGCTGGTGGAGAAATTTCTCAAAAATTTGCTCCTATCGCTGTAAAAAAAGAATGTATTGTTATTGATAACAGTAGTGTTTTTCGAATGGATAATACTGTACCACTTGTTGTTCCAGAAGTAAATTCTATTGATATACTAACACATAGTGGTATTATTGCAAATCCTAATTGTTCTACTATTCAGGCTGTAGTTGCCTTAAAACCATTGGATAACACTTATAAAATCAGAAGAATCGTTTATTCTACTTATCAATCTGTTTCTGGTGCTGGTCAAGCAGGTTTAAATGAATTAATCAATACAACCATTGGATTAACTCCACAAAAATTTTCTCATCCCATTTTTAATAACTGCTTACCTCAAATTGATATTCCAAGTGACAATGGGTATTATAAAGAAGAAATAAAACTAATACAAGAAACACAAAAAATATTGCATAACCCTAATTTAAAAGTAACTGCAACTGCTGTTAGAGTACCAATTATGAATTGCCATTGTGAAGCTGTTAATATAGAATTTGAAAAAAACTTTGATTTAAAAGAGTTAATAAAAATTTTAAAAAATTCCGAAGGAATTATTGTAGTAGATGATTTTGAAAATAATGTTTATCCTATTCCTACAGAAATAACAGGAAAGGATTCTGTTTTTATTGGAAGAATTCGCAGAGATTTTAGTGTTCCATTTGGTATTAATTTATGGATTGTAGCAGACAATATTCGAAAAGGTGCTGCTACCAATGCTATTCAAATCCTAGAATATTTGTTGTAATAATAAATATGAATTCTTTTACTAGATAATGTTATAACTATATTTTTTAATAAAATTTACATAATTTTTTCAAAAATAAGTATTCTTTCTAAATAGCTGATTTGTATTAGAACAATAATAGTATTTAAATCCATATATCAAATATGTTGGTTCAAGCTAGTTTCCATTCCATATTTTTATATTGATTTAAATACTATTATTGTTCTTGTAGAAATCATAAATTATAGTATATTAAATGTTCAATAAATTAAGTCCTATTTCTTCGTCAAATCTTCTTCCTACTTCACCTGCTATTTTTCGAATAAAAATTTCTCCTGTTGCAGATATGTTAGCTCTTACTAAATGTCCTCCCTTTACTTGATTGCTTGCATCACTAAAATTAATATGCAAATGTAAATATGTTTCTTTTTCTTTTGTTGTTGCATTTCCTATTAATGAAGTAATCTCAAACATTCCCTCTATTACTTCGGTTCTGTATTCTTTTGTATTTACATTAAATAACCCTATTTCAACTAAATTAGCTGCTCCTAATCCTGTTATTTCTGCTAGTAGAATTTTTTCTTCTTTACACAATTTTTTTATACTTTCTACTACTTCTTCATTTTTCTCTAGTCTTAATACATAGGTATCTTCATAATTAATATATTTCATAATTCTACTCCTCTTTTCTTTTTATTTTATTTTTTGCAGCCTTTACTAATGCTGCAAAAAGTGGTGCTGACCTGTCTGGTCTTGATTTAAATTCTGGATGAAATTGGCTTGCTATAAAAAACGGATGGTCTTTTAATTCTACTATTTCCACCAATGTCCCATCTGGAGATACTCCTGAACAAATTAGTCCTTTTTCTTCTAAACGTTCCTTATAGTCATTATTATATTCAAAACGATGTCTATGTCTTTCTGAAATATTCTCCTCTCCATAAATACGGTATGCCATTGTACCTTTTTTTATTTGACAAGGATATGCTCCTAGTCTCATTGTTCCACCTTTTTTTGTTACTCCTTTTTGCATTTCCATAATATGAATTACAGGATTAGCTGTTATTTCGTCAAATTCGCTAGAATTTGCATCTGTTAATCCTAATACATTTCTTGCAAACTCTACCACTGCCATCTGCATACCAAGACATATTCCCAAAAATGGTATTTTATTTTCTCTTGCATATTTAATAGTTTCTATTTTCCCTTGAATTCCCCTATTGCCAAATCCTCCCGGGACAACAATACCAGAATATTTTTCTAATAATTTTTTTACATTGTTTTTTGTAATTGTTTCTGAATCAATAAAATCAATCTTTACATGTACTTGGTTTGCAAATCCACCATGTCTTAAACTTTCTGCAACAGATAAATAAGAATCATGTAATTTTACATATTTACCTACAATTGCAATGGCAACAGTGTCATTTATTTTTCTAATATTGTCTATCATTTTTTCCCAAGCTTCGTTTTCTGGTTTTGTATTTTGCAAATTTAAATGTTCACATACTGCCCTTGCTAATCCCTCTTTTTCTAAATTTAATGGAACAGCATATAAATTATCAGCTGTTAAATTCGGAATTACATCCTCTTTTCTTACATTGCAAAAAAGAGAAATTTTTTGCTTCATTGCTTCATCGATTTCGCATTCTGACCTACATACTAAAATATCTGGTTTAATTCCTAAAGATTGTAATTCTTTTACAGAATGTTGTGTTGGTTTTGATTTTAACTCGTTTGAGCCTGCTACTATTGGTAACAAAGTAACATGAATATATATTACATCTGTTTTTAGTTTTTCTATTCCTACCTGTCTAATTGTTTCTAAAAAAGGCAAACTTTCAATATCTCCAACAGTTCCTCCAATTTCTGTTATAACTACATCTACATCACTGTTTTCAAAACTATAAATATTTTCTTTTATTTCATTAGTAATATGTGGTATTACCTGTACTGTCTTTCCTAAATAGTCTCCTTTTCTTTCTTTTTCAATAACATTAGAATAAATCTTACCTGTTGTAATACTTGAATTTCTTGTTAAACTTTCATCAATAAATCTTTCATAGTGTCCTAAGTCCAAATCTGTTTCTGCTCCATCATCTGTAACAAAAACTTCTCCATGTTCATAAGGACTCATTGTACCTGGATCTACATTAATATAAGGGTCAAACTTTTGAATTGTTACTTTATACCCTCTATTTTTTAGTAATCTTCCCAACGATGCCGCTGTAATTCCTTTTCCTAGTCCAGATACTACACCACCTGTAATAAATATATACTTCATCTTTTTCTCCCTTCCATATTTAATACCCTATTTTTTTATATGTATTAAAGAAAAAATAGATTAAAAAATATTTCCTCAAAAGAGGTTTTTTTTTAATCTACTTTTTAATTTTATCGTCTTTATTATTTTACAACATCATTTTTCAAATTTCAATCATTTCTGCTGTTTTTATATAATTAATTTGTTATAAAAATTCAGTATTAGTTATTATTTCATAATTGACAATACTTTATATCTCAGAATTCCTGCTGGAGCTACAACTTCTACTTCTTGGTTCTTCTTTGCTCCCATTAAAGCTATTCCAATTGGAGATTCGTTTGATATTTTATTTTGTGATAAATCAACCTCTGTTGAACCAACAATTGTATACTCTAATTCATCATTATATTCTAAATCCAATAATTTTACTGTATTTCCTACTTGCACTGTTTTTGTGTCAATTTCAGATTCATCTATAATTCTGGCATGTCTTAATTTATTTTCTAATTCAACAATTTTTAATTCATTTTCAGCTTGTGCGTTTTTTGCTTCGTCATATTCTGAATTTTCAGATAAATCTCCAAATCCTAATGCTACTTTAATACGTTCAGCAATTTCAGCTCTTTTTTCTGTTCTTAAATTTTCTAATTCCTTTTCTAAATTATCATAACCAGCTTGTGTTAATAATATTTCTTTTTCTTCCATTTTGTCTACCTCCCAGTATATATAGAAAAAGGCTTCCTTAACAGGATTCCCCTTTCTTTACTCTTTATTTTTTAAGCATTGTTTGCTTTTCTTACTAATATTAGTTGAATATTTTGATTTTGTCAAGTATTGTATATGAATTTATTGTGAAATTTTGTATTCTCGGTTTTGTATTATTCCATTCTTTCCCATGAGATAATCTATTTGGCTTTTATTTTCTTTTATTTTAGTTAAAATATTATCATAATTATCTTTACCATATAAAATACTTTCGTATAAAATATTATGGTCAAATTCTTCTAACATATGATATTGTTCAAAAATTTCTATATATTCTTTTGGTAATCTAATCTTATAATTAATAATATTTACTCCTGAAAATTTTTTAGAATATATTTTAATTTCTTCGTTAATATTTAGTATTATAGCTTTATAAGGTAAATTATATTGATTAACTTCTTCTTCTGTAAAGTCTAAATTAATAATAATATTAGATTTTTTTAGTGCTTTTTTCTTATTATTCGTAATTGTTATCATTATTCCTAATTTACTATATAAATATTCCTCTATTGGTTTAAATTGATTAAAATGATTTGTTATTATATTCATGTGTTTTACTTTTTGTGACAATTGAATAATATTTTTTAAATTTGTTTCTGAATTGTCATTTGTCATTATTGCAATTTCTTGTTCTTGTATAGGAACTTTTTGTTGATTTACAATATAATTAAGAGATGCCTCTAATAAATAATTCCATAACCATTTTCCATCTAGTATATTGGTATTTTTTTGATACAATTGATTTTTAAATTCTTCTATTTGATATAATTCTTTTGATAAAACTACGTTTGTTCTTGGAATTTGAATAAGATGTTTAGTTATTTTTTTTAGTTTTTTATAATTTTGTTTTTTCTCAAATGGTAGTATCAATAGTGTATCTTTTCCGTATTTTCTTTTCTGCAACAATAGTAAAAACTTTTTTAATTATATAAATAAAATGGTTTTTTGCAATTTCATTTTCATAGTTTACGTTTTTTATATAAATCATTTGTATTTACCTCCCACAGTTTGTACATTATATGGAAGTAAATTCTGTTTTATTACTATTTATAATTCTTTTATTTAAAAACAGTTTATACAAAATAATATTTCAGACAAAAGTTAGTTTTCAGTAATATAAAAAAATAATATATTTTATATGTTCTTAAATATTAAAATAAAAACTCTTTCATTTTTTCATTTGATATCATATATATTTTACAATTTGACATATTACTTAAATTATGATAAAATAATTATATTCACACCAATTGGTGTTTTTTATATAGTCCCCTTTTTTAGCAACCTATGTACAAAACAAATTTGAAGGAGGATTAACAGTGGGTATCTTAAAAAAACTGTTTCTTGTTATCTTCGTTGCTCTTATTGTGCTTGTAAATGGGCTGGCATCTGCTTCAAGCATTTCTGTTGGTGGCAATATTATTGTTAATGGTAGTATCTATAACAATAGTGTTGTTCAAAGTATCGACATCAATCAAACAGTAGATATTTCGAACTACAAGGGAATTCAAAATATCTATGTAGAGCAACTTTATGGAAGTGTAGAATTCCGGGAAAGCACATGTAACAATATTCGGTTGGTTTTGAAAGGTTCTTCTTCATGCCAATTGTATATTGACACATATGTAGCAGAAGATTATCTGGAAGTCTGTGTAAGTACTGAAAAACAAAACTTCAGTTTTGATGGAACATTATACATATATGTTCCATCTGACTTAAAACCATCTGTTGATTTGATTACTGTTAGTGGTGATGTTTTATTGCATGATGAAAATATGGAATTTTCTTCATTGGGATTCCAATCAACATCCGGAAATGTCGAAATTCATAGTGCATTTCAATCATGCATAGTTGAAACAGTTTCTGGAAATATTAATTTGGCACCTTGTGTTCAAAAGAATGTGCAAATTGTTGCATATTCTATCAGTGGGGATATTTCTATTGAGCTAACTTCGTTTGGCAACTCTGTTTTTAAATGCCAAACTATTTCTGGAAACATTGTCAACAATTATACCACTTCTAGCAGTGATAATGGATTTACTGCAGAAGTCACCGCATCTACCGTCAGTGGAAACGTATTAATCAGGTAACCCCAAAAAGCAAGCCATTCTTCTTTTTAGATGAACGGCTTGCTTTTTTATATTATATATCTAAAATTTTAACTCTATTTTTTCCAACAATCTCTTCTAATTCTTCTAAAGTTTCGTTATTTATTTTTATTCCACCAGCAGGTTTTAAATCTTGTCCACTTTTTATTTGAATAGCAATATTATTCTTTTCTCCTGAAAAAAATTTTATAAAGCCTCTTAATCTGTCTTTTGTTTCTTCTGTTAAATCTGTTATATTAATATGTAATATTTTTTTTGTTTGTTTTGTAAATTCAGTAATGTTATTTGCAACTATTTTAGGTTCATCATCTTCTCTAATAGATAATCTTCCTTCTACTTTTACAATTGCATCTTCTATTAAAATTTCATTTGTCCTTTGATAGCAACTATCAAACACAATAATTTCACATCCACCATACAAGTCCTCTATTCCTATAAATGCCATAATAGTATTATTTTTTGTATATTTCTTTTTTACAGAATTAATAATTCCAATATAGGTTACATTCTGCCCATCTTTTAAATTTTCTTCTTCTATATGATGCATTTGTAAAGATGTGATATTAGCAGAAGATAATATAGACTCTCTTAAAGGTTCTAGTGGATGTCCAGATATGTAAATTCCTAACATTTCTTTTTCCATAAAAAGTAATTCTTTTGTTGGGAATTCTGGTTCAGTTTTATAACAATATTTTATTTCCTCTATGTTTGATTGGGCATTATCCAATTCAAACATACTTACCTGTCCTTTTAGACTTTTTTTCTCGAAATTAATAATTGTGTCTATAATTGTTTCAAAAGATTTCATCAAGGTAGCTCTTGTTTGCTCAAATTGGTCAAAGCACCCCGCTTTAATTAATGATTCTATACATTTTTTATTAACCGCTTCTCCATTTATTCTTTCACAAAAATCTGTAAAACTATGGTATTTTCCATTTTTTTCTCTTTCTAGAACAATAGCATCTACTGCTGCAATTCCAACATTTTTAATACTACCTAATCCAAATCTAATTTTATTGTTACTTACAGTAAATTTAGTAGCACTTTGATTAATATCTGGCTTTAGTATTTCAATTCCTAATTTTTTACATTCGTCAATATATTCTGGTACTTTGTCTAAATTGCCTAAAAAACTATTTAATGTTGCTGCCATAAATTCTTCTGGATAATAGGATTTTAAGTAAGCTGTTTGGTAAGAAACAACTGCATATGCTGCTGCATGAGATTTATTAAATGCATATTTTGCAAATTCTGCCATTTCATCAAATATTTTATTGGCAGATGCTTCATCAATTCCATTTCTAATGCAACCTGGAATAATAATGTTTCCATTTTCATCGGTTTGTCCATGGATAAAATATTCTCTTTCTTTAGCCATAATATCTAACTTTTTCTTTCCCATAGCTCTTCTTACTAAATCTGCACGTCCTAAAGAATATCCTGCTAATTCTCTTACAATCTGCATAACTTGTTCTTGGTATACCATGCAACCATAAGTAACATGCAAAATGGGTTCTAATGCTGGATGTGTATATTCAATATTATCTGGATGTAATTTATTTCTAATATATCTAGGGATTTGATCCATGGGACCTGGACGATATAAAGATACCCCTGCAATAATGTCTTCCAAACAATCTGGTTTTAGTTCTTTCATAAAGTTTGTCATTCCTTGACTTTCGAATTGAAAAATACCAGAAGAATCACCATTTGCCCATAATTTGTATACTTTAGAATCATTCATGTCTTTGTCAAATTCAACATGAATTCCTCTATTTTCTTTTACTAATTTTTTAGCATCTGCAATAACAGTTAAAGTTCTTAGCCCTAAAAAGTCCATTTTTAATAGCCCGTAATTCTTCTAATGTGGTCATAATAAATTGAGTTGATATGTTTCCATCTCTTACATATAAAGGAACATAGTCTACAACAGGATCTTTTGTAATAACAACTCCACAAGCATGCGTAGATGCCTGCCTAGGAAGCCCCTCTAAAGCAATTGCAATATTTAATAAGTTTCTAATATTTTCATCATCTTCATAAAGTTCTTTTAATTCTATATTTTGCTCCATTGCTTTTTTTATAGTAATGTGTAGCTCATTTGGTATCATTTTTGCTAATTTATCTGCTTCTGCATATGGAAAGTCTAATGTTCTTGCCACATCTCTTATTACCATTCTGGCTGACATGGTTCCAAAAGTAATAATTTGTGAAACATGATCTTTTCCATATTTTCTAGCCACATAATCTAATACTTCTTGCCTTCGTTCATAACAAAAATCTACATCAAAGTCTGGCATGCTAATTCTTTCCGGATTTAAAAATCTTTCAAAAAGCAAATTATATTTAATAGGGTCTATGTCTGTAATTTCAATGGCATAAGCAACAATTGAACCAGCACCAGAACCACGTCCTGGACCTACTGGTATTCCATTTTCTTTGGCATAATGAATAAAGTCCCATACAATTAAGAAATAGTCTACATATCCCATTTTTTGGATAACACCCATTTCATATTCTACTCTGTCTTTTATTTCTTGAGATATATTTTCTCCATATCTTTTTTGAATTCCATCATCACACAATTTTTTAAAATAGTCATAATGAGTTGCATATTCTGCTGGCACTTCATAATTGGGCAATATTGTATGTCCAAATTCAAATTCCACATTGCACTTTTGAGCAATTTTTACTGTGTTTTCTAGTGCTTCTGGAATATTAGGTAGAAAAGCTTGTATTTCTTCTGGGCTTTTTAAATAAAAGTCATCTGTTTCAAAACGCATTCTGTCTGGATCAGACATTTTCTTTGCGGTTTGCACACAAAGTAATACCTCATGATTATAGGCATCTTCTTTCTTTAAATAGTGTGAATCGTTTGTAATAACAAGTGGTATATTTAATTTTTGACTTAGTTGTACAAGTTTTTGATTAACAAGTGCTTGTTCTTTTAAATAATTAGCTTGTAATTCTAAATAATAGTCTTCCCCAAATAGATTTTTATGCCATAAAGCAATGCGTTCTGCTTCCTCGTTGTTTTCTTTTAAAAGAGCAGTTGCTAAACTTCCTCCTAGACAAGCACTGCAGCAAATTAATCCTTCATGGTATTTTTCTAAAATTTCTAAATCTATACGTGGTTTGTAATAAAACCCTTCTGTAAAACCAAGTGATACTAATTTACTTAAATTTTTATATCCTTCATTGTTTTTTGCTAATAGTATTAAATGATAGTACTGATTGTCTAGCTTTGGATCTTTATCGAACCTTGTACGTGGTGCAACATAAACTTCGCAACCAATAATTGGCTTAATTCCTTCCTTTTTACAAGCTTTATAAAAATCAATTACTCCATACATAACACCATGGTCTGTCAGTGCAATTGCATTCATTCCTAATTCCTTTGCTCTTACTGGTAAATCTTTTATACGATTTGCCCCATCTAATAAGCTATATTCACTGTGAACGTGTAAATGTACAAAATTTGGCATATTTTTCTCCTTAACAAACTTTTGTTTTATTTTATTACAAGATATAACTAAAAGTCAAGTTTATTTTCTATTTTTTGTTGAAAAAATAGTTAGTAGTAATTTTTTTCTATTAACTAAACCATTATCTAATACCAAAAAAGTATTATTAACTAGTTGCAAATTGGTAATTTTTATAGTAAACTATTGGCTATAAGGAGATGTTAGTATGATTGATATTAAATTAATTAGAGAAAATCCCGAATTGGTAAAAGAAAATATAAAAAAGAAATTTCAAGATAATAAACTTTGTTTGGTAGATGAAGTACTCGCTTTAGACAAAGAAAATAGAAATGTAAAAGCATATGGCGATGAGCTTAGAATGAACCGAAACTCCCTTAGTTCTACTATTGGTAATTTAATGCGTGAAGGAAAAAAGCAAGAAGCTGAAGATATTAAAATAAAGGTAAATGAAATTAATTTAAAATTAATAGAAAATGAAAAACAAGAGGTTGAATTATCAGAAAAAATTAAGCAAATTATGATGAAAATCCCAAATATTCTTCATGAATCTGTTCCAATTGGTAAAGACGACTCTGAAAATGTAGAAGTTCAAAAATATGGAGACCCCTTGGTTCCAGAATATGAAATTCCTTATCATACAGAAATAATGGAAAAGTTATCTGGTATTGATTTAGATTCTGCTCGTAGAGTTGCTGGGAATGGTTTTTATTATTTAATGGGAAATATAGCTAGACTTCACTCTGCTGTTATTTCTTATGCAAGAGATTTTATGATTCAAAAGGGCTTTATTTATTGTATTCCCCCTTTTATGATACGTTCTGATGTTGTTACAGGTGTTATGAGTTTTGAAGAAATGGATGCCATGATGTATAAAATTGAAGGAGAGGACTTATACTTAATTGGTACTAGCGAACATTCTATGATTGGTAAATTTAAAGACCAATTATTGCAAAAAAAAGACCTTCCTTATACTATGACTTCTTATTCTCCTTGTTTTAGAAAAGAAAAAGGTGCTCACGGTATTGAAGAACGTGGTGTTTACCGTATTCACCAATTTGAAAAACAGGAAATGATTGTTGTATGTGAACCTCAAGACAGTTATACTTGGTATGACAAAATGTGGTCATATACAGTTGAGTTATTTAGAAGTTTAGATATTCCTGTTAGAACACTAGAATGTTGTAGTGGTGATTTAGCTGACTTGAAATCTAAAAGTGTAGATGTAGAAGCTTGGAGTCCTCGTCAAAAGAAATATTTTGAAGTTGGAAGCTGTTCTAATTTAACAGATGCACAAAGTAGACGTCTTGGTATTCGTATTAAAAGTGAAAAAGGAAATTATTATGCTCATACGTTAAATAATACAGTTATTGCACCTCCTCGTATGTTAATAGCATTTTTAGAAAATAATTATAATGAAGATGGTAGTGTTCGTATTCCTGAAGTATTAAGACCTTATATGGGTGGACAAGCAATCATTAAATAACACATATTTTTTTATTTATAGGGACAGGAGGTAACTTATATGCTAATTAAAAATCCACAATTTGAAATTTCAGCAGTAAGTCCTAAACAATATCCTATTGGAAATTTACCTGAAATTGTTTTAGTTGGGAAGTCTAATGTTGGAAAATCCTCTTTTATTAACACTCTTATTAATCGAAAAAATCTAGCTAGAACCAGTAGCCAACCACGGAAAAACTCGTCAAATTAATTTTTATAATATGGACAATCAATTTTATTTTGTAGATTTGCCTGGTTATGGATATAGCAAAATGTCAAAAGAAGAGCAAATTAAATGTGGAAAATTTATTGAAGAATATTTGGAAATGCGACAAAATATTGCTTTAATTATTCTAGTATTAGACATTCGCCACACGCCTACAGTAAATGATAAAATAATGTATGATTATCTTATCCGTACTGGTAGACCATTGATTGCAGTTACCAATAAGGCTGATAAAATTGCAATTACCAAAGTAGAAGAACAGGTTTCTCAAATTGCTCATTTTTTAAATCCCATGCATGATATTAGTTTTTATCCATTTTCTAGTGAAAGAAAAATTTATACAGATAATGTTTGGAATAAAATAGAAGAATATGTTTAAAAAAGGAGGGCAACAGCCCTCCTTTTTTAAGCATACATACTTCTGGGAATTTTGAAGCAGCGATACTTTAATTGGCTAAAGCCAAAACCACTGGTAATTTCTTTGGCTTTACCTTCCATCTTTGATATTGCCATTATGTTATCCCTCTGGATAATAACCAGTTCATCGTCAAGCGATATGGTAGCCACTCCTGTTTTGCCCAACTTTTGGAATACCTTGTTCGCTTGTTCCATTGTCATGTTTTTCTCACTCCCAGATTTTATTTTTTACGCCATTGGCGTATATCAATTTTATTATACTCTTTTTATATCTTTATGTCAAATTTCATCACTCTTGACTTTATGTACTATTTGTACTATAATTGTATGAGTGGTTCCTTTAAAGGAACATAACATTGCAGGAGATTGGTATTCATGACTCAAGAAAAACAGTTTGGACGTTTCTTGTTTCCTTCCATGAAAGCAGCATGTCTCTTTTTAAAGGATATTGAAGATGTGTTCGCTTCTGGTGTTGCCAGTATGGTAGGAGCTCAAATTGACGAAGATTATACCGGTATGTTGGAAAATGGAGGCGTTGTTGTTCGGACATTAACTGCACGTGCTTATAAGCTTGCAAACCGTGTAGCAACACGGATTGATGATTAGCCACCTCAAAGAGACACCCTGTTATCAGGGTGTCTCCACTTTTTTAGTAATTACTTTTAATGCTTTTGGTCTTGGTAATATTACTTCATGACCACAGCCTTGGCATTTTAATTTAAAATCTACTCCTACTCTAGTAATTTGCCAAAGTTGACTTCCACAAGGATGCTTTTTTTTAGTTTTTACAATATCCCCTATTTCATATCCCATATTTTTCTCCTTGTTTTTATTGGACTATTTCTTGTATTCTTTTTTCAATAATATCTTTTCCTAATACCTGCATTATTTCGTATAAATCTGGTGTATTTGATTTACTTGTTAATGCTACTCTTAATACTGTACTAATATCACCTACATGTCCTTTATATAACTCTGGATTTTGTTTATATTCTTTTACTTCTCTTGCATAACCATATTCTTGGCTTAAATCTTTAATTTTATCAAACCATTGTTGTTTGTCATCTGTTTGTTGATAATACTTGGTTATATATTTTTGTAAAATTTCCTTTATTTCTTTTAAATTTGTAATTTTTTGGAATTCATAATCTTCTTTATTTGGATGATATAGTTCTTGGTACATGTAAAAAATATTTTCTTGAAGTTCTGACCATTTTGCAATATCTTTTCTTGGTTTAATATTTCCTCTTTCAATGCTCAATACTTTTTTTGCATAATCCGGATTTTTTTCTAATATTGCTTGTAATTCATGATTATATTCTTTTGCCCAAGCTAAAGCTTCTTCATAAACTTGCTCTGCTGTATATTTTGAAATAACATTTTTAGATATATCTAATAATTTTACCATATCAAACACAGCACCACTTACACTCATTTTATTTAATTCCAATTGAAATTCTGAAATATTAGCATCTTTATTTCCTTTTCTCCAATTTTCAAAATTAGAATTTGCAATATTTAATAAATATTCTTTTACTGCCTCGTTTGGTATTCCTTCTTCATGATAATAACTAACAGCTGCTTCTGGGTCTTTTCTTTTACTAATTTTTCTTTTTGCTCCATTATCGTCCTTCATAATTGGTGAAATATGTGCATATTTTGGTTGTTTAAAGCCTAATGTTTTAAACAATTCTATATGAAGTGGTATAGAGGATAACCACTCATCTCCACGAATTACTAAATTCGTTCCCATTAAATGGTCGTCTACAGTATGTGCAAAGTGATAAGTTGGTAATCCATCTGATTTAATAATAACAATATCTTGGTCATTTTCTGGAAAGTCTACATTTCCCTTAATTAAATCATGATGTCTTATTTTTCTATTTTCATTTCCCATTGATTTTAAACGAATAATATAGCTTTCTCCATTTTTAATTTTCTCAATTGCTTGCTCCGCAGGTAAATTTCTATATTTAGCCCATATTCCATAACATCCTGGTCTTATTTTTAAGCTTTCTTGCTTTTTTCTCATTTCCTCTAATTCTGCTGGTGTTAAAAAGCATGGGTATGCAAACCCTTTTTCAATTAAATCTTTGGCATAACTTTGATAAATTTCTTTTCTTAAAGATTGCTTATATGGTCCATATTCTCCTTTTTCGTTTTGATCATCTAACATTCCTTCGTCAAAAGAAATATCAAAATTATTTAAGGAATTAATAATTTCGCTAACTCCACCTGCTATTTCTCTTTTTTGATCTGTATCTTCTATTCTTAAAAAAAATATTCCTTTTGTTTGTTTTGCCATTTTATTAGAAATAAGTGCTTGATATAAACTTCCTATATGAATAAATCCTGTTGGACTTGGTGCAAATCTTGTTACAATTGCTCCTTCTGGTAAATTTCTTTTTGGATATTTTTCCTCATAATAAGAAATTGGCTTTACTGTAGGGAATATTAAATTTGCTAATTCTATTGTACTCATACTAATCTCCTTTTTAAACTTCCATTATAATTGGTAAAATCATTGGGTTACGCTTTGTTTTTTGATATACGTAATCTCTTAAATTGTCTTTTAAAGCACTTTTAATTGTTAACCAATCTTTAATATGTTTATCTTCACATTTTCTAATTTCTTCTTTTACTACTCTTTTTACGTCTTCCATTAAATTTTCTGATTCTTTTACATAAACAAATCCTCTTGATATAACATCTGGTCCTGATACAACCTCTCCTGTTGAAGAATCCATTGTTAAAACTACAATGATTAATCCATCTTGTGATAAATGTTGCCTATCTCTTAGTACAATATTTCCAACATCTCCTACACCTAATCCGTCTACCATAATTCTTCCAAAAGGAACTGTTCCTGTTAGTTTAGCTGAATCTGGCATTAGTTCTAGTATTCTTCCATTTGTCATTAAAAATATATTTTGTGCATCTATACCAATTTTTTGAGCAGTATGTGCATGTGCTATTAATTGTCTATATTCTCCATGAACTGGAATAAAATATTTTGGTCTTACTAAAGATAACATTAATTTTTGTTCTTCTTGGCAGGCATGTCCTGAAACGTGGATATCTGCTAATGAACTATATACTACTTCTGCACCAATTTTCATTAAATCATCAATTACTTTTGATACTAATTTTTCATTTCCAGGAATTGGATTAGCAGATATAATAATTAAATCATTAGATGTTATTTCTACTTTTTTATGATCACCTGCTGCCATTCTAGTTAAGGCAGACATTGGCTCTCCTTGACTGCCTGTAGTAATAATTACTAATTGCTCGTCTGTATAGTTTTTAATCATATCAATGTCAATAAATACATTGTCTGGAACATTAATATAGCCTAACTCTTTTGCTGTTTCAATCATATTAATCATGCTTCTTCCACAAACAGCAATTTTTCGTTTATTCTCTACAGCTGCATTTACAATTTGTTGTACTCTATGTACATTAGAAGCAAATGTCGCTACAACAATTCTTTTAGTACAATTTAAGAACAGTTTATCTAATACTTCTCCTACGGTTCTTTCTGACATAGTATATCCTTTTCTTTCTGCATTTGTACTGTCAGATAATAATGCCAATACTCCTTTATTTCCTAGCTCTGCTAATCTTCCAAAATTCATAATTTCCCCATCAATTGGTGTATAATCCACTTTAAAGTCTCCTGTATGAATTATAGTTCCAATTGGAGTATGAATTCCCAAAATTACAGAATCTGGAATACTGTGAGAACTTCTTATAAATTCTACTCTAAATTTTCCTAATGTAATTGTTTGCCCTTTATTTACTTCTTTTAATCTTGTTTTTCTTAATAGTCCATGTTCCTCTAATTTATTTTTAATTAAACCAACTGTTAATTTTGTTGCATAAATTGGTACATTAATTTGTTTTAAAAAATATGGTATAGAACCTATATGGTCTTCATGACCATGTGTAATAATCATTCCTTTAATTTTTTCTTTATTTTTTTCTAAATACATAATGTCTGGTATTACTAAATCAATTCCTAACATATCGTCTTCTGGGAAAGCTAATCCACAATCTACAATAATTATTTGATCTTCATACTCAAATACTGTCATGTTTTTTCCAATTTCTAATAATCCCCCTAAGGGAATAATTTTTAGTGGACTTTTTTTAAATTCGACTTCTCTCTGTTCTGGATTTACTATTTTTTTTCCATTGGTACGATTATATGGTTTATAATTTCTTTTTTTGGGTTTTTGAATAGTCTGTATACTATCCTGTTGTGTATTTTCTGTTTGCATTTTTTCCTCCTTGTAAATTTAAATTCTGTTGAACCTCTTTCGTATAAAACGTATAACATAATGGTATCATTCCATTATGTTCTTTCTTTTATTGTATAGGAAAATCCAATATTTTTCTGTATACAACAAGTTAATTTACCTCTAACTGTGCAGATACAAAGTATCGTGTACATCTGACGAAGGCACTTTTCTTATTTAATTTTCCGTACATAACATTTGTTATTTTTTTCATAACAAAAAAATTAGTTTAATAATTAAACTAATGATTCTAAACATAATATTTCCGAACATAACTATTTTATGCTTTTATGAACCATTTTATACAAATCTCTTATCAACTTGTTAAATTATACTACAAATTGTAAAATATGTCAAATTTGATTTTTCACTAATTACACCCACTAACTATAAAACCTTGTTTGAATTCCATTTTAAAATTTAAAAGACAAATCAAAAACAAGATTTGTCTTTTTTTCTATATAATACTGTTAAATTTCCTTGTGCTTTATCAATGTGAAGCGTTGTGTGCACATTGCAAAACCACTTTTCTGATTTATATTACGACAGAACCTATAATTCCTGCATCATTTTTCATTTTGGCAAGTGTATATTTTATATCTTTTCTGTTGTTAAAAGTCCTATGGTTTTGTTGCATTTTTTCTTTTAGTCTTTCTAAAAATATTGTCTCATAATAAGTAAAACTACCACCAATACTAATAATTTCTGGCTCAAACAAATCAATTAATATTCCTAACCCTACACATAAATTTTCTAAATACTCCTCCAATATTTGATTCGACTTTTCCGTTTGATTATTTAAAATTTCCATTAATTCTTTACTATGTGTTTCTTGTGGCAATTTGTATTCTTTTTTGATTTTCTCTTTTAGTGCTTTCATAGAAGCATAATTTTCAAAACATCCTCTTTTTCCACAAGTACATTGTCTTCCGTTTTTTTCTATTATAATATGTCCTATTTCAAAACCTGAGTATTGTTTTGGTTCTAATAAATAATTTTTTAAAAATATTGCTCCTCCAATACCCGTTCCTAGTGTTAGGAATACACTATCTTGATAATTTTTTAAGCTTCCTATGGCTTTTTCTGCCAATGCTGCACATTTTGCATCATTTCTAATCATCATTTTAGTAGAAAAATACTTTTTTAATTCTTCTACAATATGAAAATTATATATTGCTAAATTTCCCGCTCTTAAAATATATCCGTCTTTAATTGTTCCTGGACAAGCTATTCCAATTATGGAAATATTTCCTATCTCCAACTGGTTTCGTTTTAAAAGATAATTGATATATAGCTTTATTTTTTCTATTATTGTTTTAGGTAAGTCTTTTTTTTCTTCTAATGTATATGTTTCATCAATTTTATCAACAATTCCTAATTCTTCATTAATTAGTCCAACTGCTAAATGACTTCCCCCAATATCAATTCCTATTTTCATACTTTTTCCTCATTTCTAAGGCAATGAATCTTTGCTACTTTTTGTTATATTTCTATACTACTGTAAATTAGTTCAACATCAATCGTTTTTATAAGCCTGCTGCCGAGAATAAGAATGTACCCATATATGCTTGGATAAGTGGAACTATTACAACAAGCACAAAGAAAATTAGTACAACTCCAACAATAGAATATACAACTTGTGGCATTACTTTCATAATTTTTTCTAAAATATGATTTATATCTATTTTTAAATATTCTAACATTTTATTCATCATTTCTGAAAGATCTGTTTGCATTCCAATTTTTAACATTTCTGTCGTCATTGGGCTAGACAATTCCGATTTTTCAAATGGCTCAATCCATGATTGACCTATTATAATATTATTGATAGAACTTTCTATCATAGATAGCATAACATAATTTGATACTACATTTTTACTAATTTCTAGTGCTTCTTGTATTCTCATACCATTATCAATATTTAATAGTACTGCCTTCATTAATCTTTCGAAATCTAAAGCATAAATTAATTTTCCAAAAATCGGCATGGTATATTTAAAATAATGAAAATTGTATTTTCCTCTTGGAGTTCGAATATAGGCTATAATAGTAAATGCCGCACCAAAAATAAGAAGTATTGGTATATACCAAAATTCTATAACCGTATCTAGAAAATTAGAAAACCATATTGTAATTTCTGGTAAGGTATCTTTAGATCCAACTTTGTCGAAAGTATCTTGTACCATTGGTACTGCAAACAATGTACCCAATATTAAGAGCACAAGAATTCCTACAAACTGTATTATATTTGGCAATAATATATCTTTTACTTTTTTAGATATTGCTGAAGATTCATCTAAATATTTAATGGCTTGTTCTAATGACCTTGTAAGAGATCCTGAAAGTTCTCCAACTTTTATCATATTAATATAAATATAAGGAAAGATTTCTGTATAGTATTCCATAGTTACATACATATTTTCCCCAGCTTCTACACCTGCTAATATGTCTTCTAAAATTCCTCGAAATGATAATTTTTCTGTACCCTCTATAATAGTATTTAGGGCATGAATATTATTAAAATTTGCTTTTTTTAGTAAATAAAAATTTTGTGTAAAAATCATTAAATCTCTTGTTGTAATTTTTTCTGTATGTGATGTCCATAAGGCTATTTTTTCTTTCAAAGTTAACTTTCTAGTATTTCTTTTATTTTCTATATCTGTTGTATTTACTTTTTTTAGTATACTATCTACATCTTGTATATTCTTTTTTTTCTTTTTTTGAACTCTCTGTCCAGAAACCCCAATATTTGATTGAACAACCGAAATGGGTATTAACCCGTTTCGTTTTAATTTTTTTATTAAATTTATCCTGCTGCTATCTTCTACTTTATTTTTTACTTCTTGTCCATTTTTTGTTACTGCTCGATAAATATATGTTGGCATTGAAGTGTCCTCCATTTTTATAATATTTCTTAAATAAATATCATTCTATTTTCCGATTTAGTACATAAGTCGTTACTTTATTGTTTTTTTATTTTCATTTGCATAATTGTTCTATTTAATGTTTCTATATTTTTTTCTTCTATTTGACTTCTTGCTTGTTCCAATGTAATTTTTTCTTCTACAAACAATTTTGCAATAGAATTAATTAAGCTGACATTTCCTTTATCAACGTTACTTTGCATTGCATCTTCTAGTTCAGATACACTAAACTTTTCTTTTCTAATACAACCTGCAATAACGTTATCTACAACCATAACTTCTGGCATAAGAACTAACTCATTATTAGTGCCTCTTAATAGCCTTTGTGAAATAACCAATTTTAATAAGGTTGATATTAAATATTTTACTGTTGTTTGATCTCTTATTTCATAGAAATTAATCATTCTATCAATTGTTTCTGCACAAGATTTTGTGTGTAATGTTCCAATTACTAAATGACCAGATTCTGCCATTTCTATAGCTGCTTCCATTGTATTTTTATCTCTAATCTCTCCAATTACTAAAATGTCACAATCCTCTCTTAAAGAGTTTTTAACACCATCACTAAAATTTAATATATCTCCACCCATTCCTACTTCTTTTTGAATAACAATAGACTTTTTGCTTGTATGTTTAAATTCTATTGGGTTTTCTAGTGTCATTATTTTCTTATTCTGATTTTCATTAATTTCGTTAATTAATGCATTTAATGTTGTTGTTTTACCAGAGTTTGTTTTACCAGTTACTAAAATTAATCCTTGTGGTTGTAATGTCATTCTTCTTACAATATCTGGGACTCCTAGTTCTTCGAATTTTGGTAATGTGTTTTTTATAATTCTTAATGTCATTATTGGTATTCCGTTTGAATACGATACATTAATTCTAAAACGAATATTTTCATATTCATAAGAAGTATCTAATTTTTTTGTTTTTCTGTAAATTTCATCTTTTTCTATATTGCCCCTAATAAAATAATCGTATATTTCATACATATCTTCTTCTTTAATAACTGCAAAATCTTCTACTTCTTGTAATATTCTTTTAATTCTAAATTTTGGTTTTAATCCACAAATCAAATGAATATCTGAAGCATCTTTTTCTATTGCTATTTTTAAGATTTTTTCTATTTCTATCATTGGTTTTCCTCCTAAAATTAAAATACTAAAAGCTTTTTATTAATTTCATTTAAATTTGTTTGACCTTCTATTACTTTGTTGATTCCATCAACAATTAAAGGTTTATATCCATGATGAATTGCTTCATTTTTTATTTCAAAACTTGATGCATTTTTAATAATTAATTCTTTTATTACGTCATCTAAAGATAAAATCTCAAAAATACCAATTCTATCATAATATCCTATATTGTTACAAAATTTACAACCTACAGCATCATAAGTTTTCAGACCGTCTATGTTAAATTCTACATTATACTTCTTTCCTATAGAAGTAATAATTTCTTTTTCTTGGTCTGTATAATTTCTTTCTTTTTTGCACTTTGGACACAATCTTCTTACTAATCTTTGTGATATAGATGTAGCTAAAGTACTTGCTATATCATAATTTGATATTCCGCAATTTTCTTAATCTAGAAATTACCTCTACACTATCTATTGTATGTATAGTAGACAATACATAGTGTCCTGTCTGCCCTGATTGCATTGCAATTTCTGCTGTTTCTAAGTCTCGAATTTCCCCTACTAAAATAATGTCAGGGTCTTGTCTTAGAACTGTTCGTAATGAATCAGAAAAAGTTGCTTTTGCATCAATTTCAATTTGGTTTAATCCTGGAATTCTAATTTCTACTGGATCTTCAATTGTTGTAACATTAATATTAGGACTATTTAAATAGTCAATAATACTATATAATGTTGTTGTTTTTCCTTCTCCTGTTGGTGCCGCCACAATTGTAATACTATTTCGTTTGTTAAAACTTTTTTCTACCAAAATAGGGTCATTTGGAAAACCTAACTCAAATATTCTTTTTACATTTGCATTCTTCTTTAATAATCTTAAAACAAATTTTTCTCCATTAATATTTTTTTGTGATGAAACACGAATATTGTAATCTGGATAAATTAAAATTCTACCATCTTGTGATTCTTGTTTTTCTTGATGCATATTAGATATTGCTTTTAATCTTCCTATAATTTGTGATTGCTTTTCTTTAGAAATGCTTGCTACATTATGTAATTCGCCATCAATTCTATAGCGAACTCTTACTTCATTTTCTAAAGGCTCTATATGAATATCACTTGCTCTTTTTTCCATTCCAGTTTTAACAATGTTATCTATTAATGTAGTAACGTCCTTGCCAACCATAATATTCTCTGTTGCTGTTCCCTCGAAACTCTTTAATATTGTTTCTATATTGCTTTCAAAAGTAATGTATTTTTCCATGATTAATCCTTTATTTAATAAAAGAAGTCTTACTGTATCCATTGCTCTTTTATTAGTAGTATCTGCAAAGCATACTTTTATCCTTCCATTTTGTATTTCAAATGGAATTGCTTTATTTTGTTTAGCAACATCTAAAGAAATATAGTCAGTCAAATTAATGGTAATATCTGCATATCTTAATATAATTCCTTTTTCTCCTAAAACATCCCCCATTGCTTCTATTAAAGCATTTTTATCTCCAATATTTAATATATTTAGTATATCTCCTATTTTTTTTCCGAGGATGTTCTCTTTGATACTCTAGAGCTCTTTCTATGTCATCTTGTGTAACAATTCCTCTACGGACTAATTCTATTCCTATAGGATTCCTTCTATTTTCTGCCATATTTTTGTACTCCTTTCTTTTGTATACTTTTATTATATCTCTTTTTTTATTTTTTTCATATATTTTTATACAAATTTCATAAAATTACCAATTTGCTTTTTATTGTATCTAAATTTTTATTTTCCTATTAGTACAACACGAAAACCAGCATACTCATTACATGCTCCGTTGGTAGGATAAAATGCAAAAATTCCTCCATTTGTTGCTATACTTCCAAAAGAACCTCCGCGAACTAAAAATGTACGTTCTTGATAAGCAAATTCCGAATGATCATTGTTCCAACTTGTGTAACCTTCTCCCATTGTTGATGTTTCTAGTATAGCATCTCCATAACCATATTCTGTTGTTTTTAATTGATTATATCTATTCCAGTTATTGTTAGCATTATCTAATAAAGAATCATATGGATATATAGTAACATCTTTTGTGCTTTTTGTTTTATATGCTTCTTCATCAGCTCCTTCAACTGAAACATAAGAATTTCCATATTTCAATAACGAATCATTCCCATTAGAAATATATCCTGTTACAAATTCCCATACACATCCGTTTAAATCAAATACGCCACTCATGTTATTGGTACTACTTGCACTCACTCCATTTGCAACATTTCCTGCATAGCCTGTTACTGCATAAACATTTTTGTTATCCTTATTGTTTAGATTTTTTGTGTTTTGTACTACTTCTACACCATTTTTTCCATATTTACTTTGTGTTAAATATACAACAGCTCCCCACTCACTGTTTTTCATCATATGACTCTGTGTTTGGTTGCTATTTAATCCATAAAAACCACTTGTTTCAGCAATTTTTTGTGAAATTGTATAGCAATCTCCTGTACTAATTAAATTATAACTATATGTTAATGGTTTAAATACTGGATAAGATATTCTTTGTGTTGCATAAGAATTAGAAGATAAATCTTGTCCTAATGCATTATGGGTATTACTATTATTATAACTTGTATAAGCTTCTTCACTATAAATAATATTTTGGGATGTTGGATAAATTTCCTCTCCATTGGCTTTATGTGTAATTGTTGAATCTTGGAATCCAGCTACATATTTTGCTACCCAAAATCCATTAATTTCTTCGTTCCATTCCCCATTCGTATAATTTGTATTGGTTCCATTGGTAAAACTTGGATGTACTTTATATCCTTCTTTTTGTATAATATCTTTTATTTCTGGAACATAATCTATTTTTTCTGTGCCATCTTCGTTTGTTTCAACTACTTTGGTTTCTTCTAAATAATAATTGGTATTTCCATATAAAAATTCAATATCTATTGTTTGGTTTGTAATTTTATATGCATATCGTGGTATCCATACAAACATACTTCCTGGTGTTGCTATTTTTTCGCCTACTAAATCTTTTTTATTTTCTTCCGTTACTTTTTTTCCACTACCGGGTTATTATTCCATCTAAAAGCATTACATTGGCCCATTCATTACTATAATAATTATACCAATTTGCACTGTCACTAGAAGCAATTACCCAGTATCCTCCTTGTTCCTCCTCTACATATCTTACTGGAACCATTCCCTCCTGCACATCAGGAGCATTTGGTATTACAGAATTATCTCTTACTTTTGTTTTTTTAAGTTCTATACTTTTTAAATTTTGTCCAACATAATAATTAATTGTAATATTTACTATTTTTATTGTATTTTCCGAATTTGTTTCTACTGTTACTTGCTTGTTATATCCTTTTCCAGTTTCTATATCCAATAAATTTTCAGTTGTTACTTCTTCAAATAATAATTGATCTATTTTTTCAGCTATTTGCGTAGAATACATCATTGCAGCTGAATACCTTTTTGATTCCATAAAAGAAAGGTAAATATTCATAAAAATTGTACTAATCATTCCTATAAAAATTATCATAATTAGTATAGCAACAGAAAGCTCCGCTACTGTGAAGCCTTTCTCATTTTTCATTAATATACCTCTTTTATTTTTAAGCATAAAATCTCACCTTAATTTAACAAATTAAAAAATTTTGCAAAATTATCATACAAAGATTACTTATACAAAGATAAAAACCAATTGGTAGTTTTTTCTTTTGTTTGTTCTCTTTGCTAATAAACTTGATTCCAATAATTAATAAAGTTAGTATTGCTGTATATAACATGCATTCTTTAGTAGAAAATAAAGTTATATATGCATATAAAATTAAAATATCTATTGTATAGTTATTTTTTTTGCTTTTTTTTAGTTGAACAATATTAATTATTGTCAGTAAAATAATAAAGAATAAACATATACCATATTTATATAAATTAGCTTTTCCTAATATATATAAATATAGCATATACATTGTAAAAAAAATAATTCCCCAAATAATAACTGACTTTTGAATAGAAACATATTCTCTATCAATTCCTGCAATTAATACAAGAGTAACAAAATAAAACATAGCAAAAATAAAATAAACTATTTTGTCTATTTCTATAGTAGTAAAATTTAATTTTATAGATATTGCAAATAAGACCAATGCTATTCCTGAAAAAATTTCTATAATGAAATATCTTGGTCTAATTTTTTGATGACAATATTTACATTTTCCTTTTAAAAAAATATAACTAAAAACAGGAAATAAATCTAAAAGTCCTAATTTGTGTTTACAATTAGGACAATAGGATCTTTCATATGTAATGTTTTGCTTTAAAGGAATTCTATAAATTGCTAATGTGCAAAAACTGCCCAAAAATGTTCCTGTAATAAAAATAATACTATAAATAAAAAATTCCATATTATCCCTTTTTTAAATTTCTAGGCATATACATAAAAATGTATATGCCTATGAAATTATCTGTTTAGTTATGGTGTATGAGTATTAAGGTAATTTAATGCATTATTAATTGCTTCACCTTCTTGGTTTACTTTATTGTTCCATTCAGTTACAGCATTATTAGCATGATTAAATAAATCTCCTTGATTTACAGCTAATGTAATAGCAACTCCAGCTAAAATTAGTAATACAATAATTGTAATTACCAAAGCTACTAAAGTAATACCCTTTTGATTTTTAAACATAAGACTTCCTCCTTTATATATTTTTTTGTATATATTTAATAAATAAATATAACCTAAATTTTATTTTCCTACAGTATTAAAAAGATGCTCCTCGTTGGAATTTGTATTATCATTGCCTGTTGTTATATTATTGTCAACTGCAGTATTATTTGTATTAGTTTGACTAGGCATTGCAAAAGGATTTGATTTTCCTTTGTCATAAATACCTATATTTTCATATTTCTTTAAATCACTTGTTGTTATTTCATATATTGTTGTCTGTGTAACAAGCTCTTGTACTTCATTTTCTGTTTCTAATTCATTTTTTATGTTTTCTGGTACTGTATAAGAAATTTTTGTTGGAATAACTTTTGTGATTGGAATATATTCATAAAATACAATTCCTAATACAAGTATAACTGCAATACATAATAATAAAATAATACAAGTTTCTCTTATAATTATTTTTTTCATATTTCCTCCTACTTAAGCTTAATAGTATTTACTTAACTATTTGTATTATTAGTTGTATTTGTTGTGTTTGCATTAATTGGAATAGTATTTGTTTCATTTGTAGCTGTATTATTTGTATCTGTTGGATTTACTATTGTTGGATTTGTAATAGAGTTATCTACATCTAGCCTTATTCCTTTAACATCAAATTCTGCTTTTAAAATTTCTGTACTATCATTTGGTAACATTGTAAAGTTTTCTATTCTAAAATACAAATCTTTATCATTTTCAATATCTCTTAAAAATTCTGATATAGAATAATATTTTCCTTTTACAATAAAGTGTAAATCTCCTGTTTCTTCAATAGTTCCAGTCATATATTGTAATGTTAAGTCAATTCCTTCTTTGGTAGCATAATTTCCTAACTTAACAGATAAAAAAGATTGCTTAAATTCTGCAATTTGTTTTGCTTTTTGAACTTCTTCCGGAGTAGAATAAGCTATTTTATCTTGATATTGTTCTCTTTCTGTTAATAATCTCTTGGCACTTGTATTCAAGTCACTCATTTTTCCTTGATATGTTGTAGTTGTAATAACACTTGCTTCTGCAATTTGTTTGGTAAGTTCTTCATTTGCTTGCTGTATTTCTTTATAAGAATAAATTTGAAAACTTCCAATTTTTATTCCTCTTATTACAATAGTTACCATTAAAACAATTAACAAAAACATTAAAAATATCATTAATAATTTTCTCATGGCATATCTCCTTCTATTGTAATGATAATCATGTTGTCTTGTTTAACACTACTATTTGATTTAACATTTAGTAATGTTTCTCCTGCCTCTAATGTTCCTATAAATAGTCCAAGGCTTGTATAGTCTAAAGACCTTGCAGTAATAGTAATATGCTTGCTTTGTGTGTTTTGTATTTTTAATATTTGTACATTTTTTGGTATAGATGACATAATATTGATTAATAAGTTTGGTATACTATTTTTAAAGCTATTTTTTTCCTGTATTTGAGCATTTATATTTTCTAAATTTTTAATTAATTGTGTATATTCACTAGTTTTACTATTTAATTTTTGAATATCTGCTTCTATTGCTTGTATTTGTTTATTACTTTCTGCAATTACTAAATTTGCTTCTTTATTTTTGTCTTGTATCATATTGGCAATTACTGTAGACACAATTACATAAAAAATTATCGTAAAAATAATAGTAGAACAACCTCGTAATAGACTTCTCTCTATATGATCTAGTTCTCCTTTCAAGTCTAAATTTAAATGAAATTTATCACTTTTACTAGTCAATTTTTCTTTTTTTAGTCCTTGAATAGATATATCTTTATTGAATATTTCCTTTATTTTATCTCCTGCTTTAATAGTCTTAAAGTTTATTTTTTTAATTCCTTGTCCTAATCCTTGTAATGCCAATGCTATTGCTGAATTTACCTCTATATAATCCTTTATATTAATTTGTGTCATAGATATATTTTTAGTAAAGTAAGGTTTTAAGACTTCACATTTGATGTCTAAAAAAGATTCTTGGAAATATAAATCAATATTGTTAATCAATGCGCCTGTTCCTGAAATATATATTTTATCTATAGGGAAAAGATACTCTGAAACAATATTTTTTACCTCTGATATAATATTGTATAATGTAGGCATAATATCTTCTAAATATTCATTTTGTTCTTCCTGAAGTTCTTTTCCTTCTGCTGTATAAATTGTTGTATTTTTTAATATATCGTATACTTTTGCATAAGAATTTTCTTTTTGATTAATTGCCTCTAGAACTTTATTCATGCCATTTTCTAAAACAACTACTCGGTTAATTTGTCCATTAATAATAATAGTAGCTGTAGCTCGTTCTTCTAAATTAATAATGAGTGCATTTTCCTTTACACCAATTTCAATATTGTTTGCTATTGCTAAAGGTAATGGTGCCATTGTTCTTAAATTGTATTTTTGAAATTGTTGAATTTTTTTAACAATCTCTGTTTTGTTTAAAGAAATATGCATGGCTGTTATTTTGTCTTTGTTTTCTATATTATTAACTAAAACATTTCTACTATCTAAAGTATTTTTATTGTAACCTTTTTCTTCGCATAGTAATTCAAATTCAGTATCAATTGCTTTTTCCATGTCTTTTTCACTTAGCATACTAAACATTTCAAAATAATTGTACTGTTCATTGGTAGTATTAATGCTAATTGGAATTCTATAGCTCAATGTTTCATTAACAATTTGTTCTATTGTTTGCTCTAATTGCTCATAAAATTTAATGCCAAAGGTTTCTAGCTTAACAACGTCACGTTCTTCAGAAACTTTCGCATATTTAATTATGTTGTCTTCAATATATATACCTAAGTAACTTGACATTTTTTTCTCCTTTGGTATTTATTTTTACTTATATTTTTTGTCATATCTCATTTTCAATACGATGTATTTTTTTTATTTCTTACATTTTTTTTGTTTTTTTTACAGTAAAATCCTTTTTATATTAATTATGTTTGTCAATATATTTATTATTTTATCTTTTTTGTAGAAAATGTCAATATCTTTAATTGATATGTAATATATTTGTAATATTGTTGTAATATTATATTTTTTCTTTTATGATTCCCTCTTTATAAGCCGTTAACAACATTTTTAAATCCGCAATTTCTCCTTTAATTCTTGTTCCTATATCTGTATCAGCTACCAATTTTCGGTTTTTTACTTCCTCTTTTAACCTTATTTGTGATTTAATGTCAATATTTCCATTATTTTTATCCAAATCTTCCACTCTTTGTATTTCAGAAAGCAATAGTCCGTAAGAATTATAGGTTAAAATGTGCCTTGTTGTCATTGTTTTATTTTTATATTTTTTTGTTAACCCTCCATTAATAACAATTAATTTTCCATTTGCCTTAATAGGATTTTGTTTCTTTATATTCGTAGCAACATGTCCATTAATAATTTTTGCCTCTGCATTTTGAATACCAAATTCCTTTAGAATTTGATTGCAAGTATTTTCCTCTTCAATCCATTGGTAATATGGATTTTCTTTTTCTATATGTGTCTGTTCTTCTTCAATAAAATATCTTTCAAACATAGTAGCTTTATTTTTTCCAAATAGTGGTGATTTTTCCCAACACCATAAAAACCACATTGCATCAACTTCTGTTTCATTTGATTTTTCTTTGTCTTGTAGCTTATATGCTCTATGAACTATTTGTTCTATATAATCAAATAATTCTTTTCCTTTTAGTTTTTTACCCATCCATTCTACTTTTTCTAAATTTCCATCTTCTGTCATAGGAATGCATCCATGGAATAAAAGATTCGAATTATAAATAGAATACATTCCTCCTTTATTATATAAAATATTAATATGTTCTGCTAATCTTCTGCTTTGCATAAAAGATGTCTTTAATTTGCTAATCATTTGTAATTCTTCTTTTGTTAATTCATATGGATTTTCTGGATTAATAGTTGGAAAATTATTATCTTTTAATTTATAAACATTTCCTTCTATTTCTATTGTTCCATTTTTATAATCTATTTTATCCAACAAAAGTCTATCTTCCATATGATATTCTGGATGCTTTGTTATTAAAAGTCCTTCTAATTTTAATGCTATTATTGTAATTGCCTTATGGATTTTGGAAATAGACATTTTATCACTATTTGTATAATCTTCATATTCATATTGTGTAGGCAAAAATTCTCTTGCTTCATCATTGGCATATGTGCTTACAGCAAATGCAGATAACTCTCTTAAATTAATTCCATATCCTTCTTCAATTGTGTCTAAATTATCGTATCTTAAGCATATTCTAATTACATTAGCAATGCAAGCCTCATTACCACAAAATGCCCCCATCCATAATATATCGTGATTGCCCCATTGAATGTCGAAACTATGAAACTTTGCCAAATCATCCATAATTAATTCTGGTTTTAATCCTCTATCATAAATATCTCCTAAGATGTGTAAATGATCTACTGCCATTCTCCTTATTAAGTTGGATAAAGCAATAATAAATGCATCTGCTCTTTTAATTTCTATAATACTTGAAATAATTTTTTTATAATATCTATCTTTATTTTTGGCATCTCCTTCAATACTTAAAAGTTCTTCAATAATATAGTCAAATCCAGTAGGCAAAGCTTTTCTTACCTTTGACCTAGTATATTTAGAAGTAATATTTTTGCATACTTCAATTAATCTGTACAAAGTAATTTGATACCATTCTTCTATGTCTTCTTTTTCCTGTTTAATTTTTTCCAGTTCTCTTTCAGGATAATAAATTAGGTCAGCTAATTGTTTTCTTTCAAGTTGTCCAATAGTATTTCCAAAAATAAAGTTTATCTTGTCTTGAATAATTCCTGCTCCGCTATTTAAAATATTACGAAACGAATCATATTCCCCATGCAAATCACTTAAAAACAGTTCTGTTCCTTTTGGTAAATTTAAAATTGCTTGTAAATTAATAATTTCCTCTGAAACTTCTTCTATATTTTTATACTCTTTACTTAAAAGTTTTAAATATTTTTTTATTCCATAATCCATGTTTTTTCTTCCCCTCTATTAATTTTGATTATTATATATCTTTCTTTTTAAAAAATCAAATAGGAGTTTGTTGGTATAATTTTATGTATATTTATTCACATTTTGGAAAATATAATCTTAAATTCATTTTATTGGAGGTTTTTTATGGCTACTGAAAAACATTTAAGATTAACTGGTTCTTCTGAAATTTCATGGAAAGACGCTGTTAACCAAACAATTGCTGAAGCTTCAAAAACAATTGACTATTTAACTAAAGTTACCATTTTAGAACAAACTGCAAAAATTTCTGGTAAAAAAATGGTTGAATACTATGTAGAACTTGACTTGTGCTTTACAATTGATTCCGATAGAGATTAGGAGGTTTTTTTATGAATCCTTTAGAAACAAAAAAAGACTATCAAAATTATGTAGACAAAAAGTCACCCAATTCTCCTATAGGAAAGAATTGTTTCAATGCCTTTTGGGTTGGTGGACTTATTTGTGTTGTTGGGCAATTAATATGGGAAGCATGTAAAATGCATGGATTGGAGCAGCAAACTTGTACTACTATTGTTTCCATTATTTTAATATTTATTAGTGCCTTTTTAACAGCATTAAATATATTTAATAAAATTGGAAAGTTTGCTGGTGCAGGTTCATTAGTTCCTATTACTGGATTTGCTAACTCTATTGTTTCTCCTGCTATGGAATATAAATCAGAAGGATATGTAATGGGAGTTGGTGGGAAAATGTTTACTGTTGCAGGACCAGTATTAGTTTTTGGTATTTCCGCTTCCATTGTTGTTGGCATTGTTTATGCAATTTTAAATGGATGTTAAAAATATTAAATTTTTATGAAAGGATAATAATATGAAAAAAATAGGAAAACATACAATTAAATTTGATACACCTCCCACCATATTAGAAACTGCATGTATTGTTGGACCTAAAGAAGCAGATGGACCTTTAGCAAAATATTTTGACAAATGTTTAGATGATGAATTCTGGGGAGAAGATTCTTGGGAAAAAGCAGAAAGTAAAATTATAAAAGAAACTGTTAATACAGCTATTTCAAAATCCAAACTTGCTACTTCGGAAATTGATTATTGTTTTGCTGGTGATTTACTAAATCAATGTATTTCTTCTGGTTTTGGTCTTCGCGATGTAAACATTCCATTTTTTGGTATATTTGGAGCCTGTTCTACTTTTGTAGAAGGTCTTAGTTTAGCCTCTATTTTTACAGAAGGTCACTTTGCTACTAATTGTTTATGTGCTACTTCTAGCCATTTTTGTAGTGCTGAAAAGCAATTTCGATTTCCTTTAGAACTTGGAAACCAAAGACCCCTTTCTTCTCAATGGACAGTTACAGGTTCAGGAGCAGCCATTGTTTCTGCTAATGGACAAGGACCTTTTGTTACTACAATTACTCCTGGAAAGATTGTTGATATGGGAATTAAAGATGCTAATAATATGGGGGCTGCAATGGCACCTGCTGCATTAGATACATTATTAACCCATTTTGAGGATACAAAAAGAAATCCTAGCTATTATGACGGAATATTTACTGGGGATTTGGGGCATGTTGGAAAAGAAATTTTAATTGAATTAGCTGAAAAAAGAGGATTTCATATTAAATCTAATTATAATGATTGCGGTGTTATGATTTTTGATAAAAGTTCTCAAGATACTCATTCTGGTGGAAGTGGTTGTGCTTGCTGCGGTAGTGTATTTTCTGGCTATTTATTTAACCAATTAAAACAAAAAAAATTAAAGAAAATATTATTAATTGCAACAGGAGCTTTAATGAACTCTACCTCTTCTCAACAAGGTGAATCTATCCCAAGTATTGCACACGCAGTATCAATAGAAATTTAAATTCTATTAAATAAATTGCATTTATAGAAAGGAAAAAACTTTTATGCAAGATTTTATTAATAATTTAGATTGGTTTATGTTGTTAAAAGCCTTTGTAATAGGGGGAATAATTTGTATTATTGGTCAAATTCTAATAGATAAAACCAAATTAACTCCAGCTAGAATTCTTGTTATATTTGTAACCACTGGGGCTATATTAGGTGGTTTAGGTATTTATAAATATTTAGTAGACTTTGCTGGTGCAGGTGCTACTGTCCCTTTAACTGGTTTTGGAAACGCTTTAGCCAAAGGAGCTATTGAAGGTGTTCAAAAAGAAGGTCTAATTGGTATTTTTACAGGTGGAGTAAAAGCTGCTGCCCGGTGGAATAGCAGCTGCTATTTTCTTCCGGATATCTAGCGGCATTAGTATCAAAGCCTAAAATAAAAAAACAATAAACCATTTCGTTGTTAAAAAAGTCCTAAAGAGTAACAGTATTGTTATTCTTTAGGACTTTTTTAAAGTTTTTAACCCATTTGCAAAGCATTTGTCATTCCTTGATTTGTTATTTTGTTCCTTCTATATTATGCTTTTTTTGCAACTTCTGCAATTTCTGTAAATGCTTTTGGATCACTAATTGCTATTTCAGCTAGCATTTTTCTATTAATCATTACATTTGCTTTTTTTAGTCCAGCAATTAATTTGCTATAAGTTAATCCATTCATTCTTGCTGCTGCATTAATTCTTGTAATCCATAGTTTTCTAAAATTAGATTTTTTATCTTTTCTTCCAATATATGCATACATTCCAGATTTCATAACAGCTTGATTAGCCATTCTAAATCTATAATGTTTTGCTCCATAATATCCTTTTGCTTGTTTTAATATTTTTTTATGTCTTGCTCTTGTTGTTCTTGCTGTTTTTACTCTTGCCATTTTACTCACCTTCCTTAAATTTTAGACTTTTTAAATTTTTATCCATATGGTAATAACTTTTTAATTCCTGCTTCACAAGTTTTATCTGCATATGCGTCTTGGATTTTTCCTCTTGATTTTGCTCTTGCTGTTTTATTTCCTAATAAATGTCTTCTATTTGCTTTTGTCCTTTTTACTTTTCCTGTAGCTGTATAACTATATCTTTTTTTAGCTGCTTTATTTGTTTTTAATTTAGGCATAATAAATCCTCCTTTTCTATCTTACTTATCATTTTTCTTTGATAATATAATAAACATATTTTTGCCTTCTAATAAAGGCTTTTTTTCTACAACTGCAATATCTGAAAGTTCTTCTACAAATTGATTTAACGTATTTTCCCCTAATTTTACATAATTTAATTCTCTTCCCCTAAAACGAACTGTAATTTTAACTTTATTTCCATCTTCTAAAAATCTTCTAGCATTTTTTGCTTTAAAGCCAAAATCATGTCCTTCAATATTAGGAGTTACTCTTAATTCTTTTGTTTCAACTATTCTCTGATTTTTTCTTGCTTCCTTTTCCTTTTTTGCTTGCTCAAATTTATATTTTCCATAATTCATAATTTTACAAACTGGTGGATTTCCAGTTGGAGCAACTAAAACTAAATCTAAATCTTTTTCTTCTGCGACATGGATTGCATCATAAATTTTCATGACACCCAATTTTTTTCCTACCTCATCAATTACTTGAACTTCTTTTTCTTTAATTTGTCCATTAATTGGTAATTCTTGTTTTATACAAAACACCTCCATTGATTTGGAATTTAAAATTTAGACCATTCCTTTTCTAAATTTTTTCCTTTTTTTCGTATTTTAAATGAAAAAAAACTTTCTTTATAAAGAAAGTTAATCATTCTACAAAAATAAAAGGTTTAAAAAAACTATTTACTTTTCTAACCTTTTTCCTGTTAAGATAAGGTGAGAAGCGAATGACTTCTTCTTTAAAACATATTTATATTACTCTTTTTTTAGAAAATTGTCAATAGTTTTTTTAAAAAATGTTGACTTTTTTGCATTTTTGTATTAGAATAATTAAGCATTCTATGAATATTGCTTTTTTAAAATTGCTTCTCCCCGGTAGCATTTTAAAAAAAGCTTAATATTAAATATATTTAAATTTTATAAAATAATGAATGGAGGGTAAATTTTACCATGAATAATACAACTTATAGTGCTAAAAAAAGCGAAATTGAAAGAAAATGGTATATTATTGATGCAAGTAATAAACCACTTGGAAGAGTTGCTACTGAAGCAGCTAAACTATTAAAAGGAAAACACAAACCAACATATACACCAAATATAGACACTGGTGACCATGTTATTATATTAAATTGTAAAGATGCAGTTTTAACAGGAAAAAAATTAGATCAAAAAGTATATAGACATCATTCAGGCTACATAGGTGGTATGAGAGAAATATCTGCTAGAGACATGATGAATAATTCTCCTGAAAAAGCAATGATGTTAGCAATTAAAGGAATGCTTCCTAAAAATAGTCTAGGAAGACAAATGCTTCGTAAATTAAGAGTATACGCAGGTTCTGAACATGAAAATATTGCTCAAAAACCTGAAGTTTGGAATTTTTAGGAAAGTGAGGAATGAAAAATGGCAAGAGTAGCAAAATCTAAAACAGAAAAAGTTATGTTCTACGGAACAGGAAGAAGAAAAAAAGCAATTGCTAGAGTAAGAATTACAGAAGGAACAGGAAATATTACTGTTAATGGAAAAAATATAAACGAATATTTTGGAACAGATATATTAAAAGTGACTGTAAAACAACCTCTTACAGCAACAAATACATTAGATAAATATGATGTTATTTGTAAAGTAACTGGTGGCGGTTTTACTGGGCAAGCAGGAGCTATCCGTCATGGATTATCAAGAGCTTTATTAAAAGCAAACAGTGAATACAAGCCAACATTAAAACAAAACAAATTCTTAACAAGGGATCCTCGTATGAAAGAAAGGAAAAAATACGGTCTTAAAAAAGCTCGTAAAGCTCCTCAATTTAGTAAAAGATAATATTCTTTTTATTAAAAACTTAAAAGCCTCAGAAGTAATAATACTTTTAAGGCTTTTATTGATGAGAGTCTTATTTTTTTTATTTAGATAATATTAAAAACACACAGATAAAAATAAAACCTGTGTGCTTATGAATTCATACAATTTATCATAAATTTATTTTTTGTTTACTAAATCTTTTAATGCTTTACCAGCTTTGAATACTGGAGCTTTTGATGCAGGTATTTTGATTTCTTCTTTAGTTTGTGGGTTTCTTCCTTTTCTAGCTGCTCTTTTTCTTACTTCAAAAGAACCAAATCCAACAAGTTGAACTTTGTCTCCTTTTACTAATGCTCCAGTAACAGTTTCAACAAAAGCATTAACTGTTGCTTCTGCATTCTTTTTTGTGTTTCCTGTTTTTGCAGCTATTGCCGCAATTAAATCAGCTTTGTTCATTTAAATTACCTCCTATAAGATTTTGTATTTTTATGTAGATTTTTATCTACAATTACATATTCGCCAAATTTAGCTAAATTCCTTCTTTTTTTCTTATATTTTTCTCGAAAGTTATTTGTTCCGTAGGTTTCCATGACATTATTTTCCTTGAAAGCCTGATTTTAAGCCTTTTTGTAAATTCCTAATTTGTAAAACATTTTGTAGAGTTTTTCTCCACAAGGTAACATATACACTTCCTCTTTTGTAAATACTTTTAAAATAATAAGACATATTCCATAAATAACTATTGCTGTCACAATAGACAGTATTGTTGCTATTTTTTGTGCGTTTAGTCCTAATATTATACTAATAGTATTAGGAATACTAGCACCTAAATTAATATATACAAACCATGAACATATAACCATTATTATTGTTGCAATTATTGGTTTAATTATACATTTTACATAATTAAAATTTATTTTTATATGTTTATTTAAAATAACAAATGAAATCATAAAAGATATTATGTGACATACTACAGAACCAATTATAGCTCCATTTACTCCTATTTCTGGAATTGGAATTAATACAAGATTTAAAATTAATTTTGTAAAAGCTCCACAAGCCAATCCTATAATTGGTATCATTACTTTTCCCATTCCTTGTAGAGCACCATTAATTGTTTGTGCTAACATTGTAAATAAAATTGTTAGAGAACTAATTTTTAAAACAGTTGCACCTTCTGCAGCATTAGGAAATAATAAATTTAATATTGGTTCTGCAAACATAAACATTCCTACAGTACATGGCAATCCTATTAGTATTGTTAACAATAAGGAATAAAATATTTTTTTTTGTGCTGTATAAATATCCTTTTTAGCAATTGCTGTTGCTACTGCTGGAACAAGTGCAACTGCAAAAGCAATATTGAATGATAGTGGTAATGAAGTTAGTGTATCTACTTTTCCTCCTAAAATACCATATTGTATTTTTGCTTCTGCTCCTGTAAGAAATGTTTCTAAACCTCTTACCACTGTAAAAGCATCTATATTTTTATTAACTACTGATAACATAGAACTTAATGAAATTGGTATTGCTACCAGCATAGTTTTTCTAATAATTGTTTTTATTCTTTCATTTTTTGTGTTAACAGAAGAATTTACATCTTGCCATACTTCTTTTCTTCTTTCTTTATAGTATAAGTGCAAATAAGCAAAGCCTAAAAATGTTGCACAAGTAGTTGCTAAATTTGCTCCTGCTGCCATTAATGTAGTATTGGAACTAGAAAAAGTTGCAATTATTTCTACAAAAATAATTGTTAATAAAGATTTAAATACTTGTTCTAGTGTTTGCGATTTTGCAGAAGTACTCATTTGCCCTCTACCATTAAAATACCCTCTTATAGCAGATGTAATAGCAACAAAAAATATAGATGGAGATAAAGCTACTAATGTCAATTCTGCTTCTGGTATTCTAAGAAAAGTATTAGCAATGTAATTAGCTCCAAAAAATAAAATGCATGTTCCACAAGTTCCAATCAAAGTAAATGTAACAAAAGCAACTTTAAATATTCTATGTGCTCCCTTATTGTCCCCTATTGCTAATCTTTCAGAAACTAGTTTGGATATTGCATTTGGCACACCTATAGATGATAAAGTAAGTAATAGCGCATATATTTGAAATCCGCTACTATAAATAGCATTTCCTTCATCCCCAAATCCTTCTTTGTTGGTTAAATATAACTTATATACTAGACCTAATATTTTTATAATGACTTGTGAAAACATAATGGCAATAATGCCATGTATAAAGCTTTCTTTTTTTGCTTTTTTTCCCATTTAAGCACTTCCTTATTTTTACTATTATTTAATTATATTCATATTTCTATTTTTATTCAAGTATTTTTATCCATAGTTTAATTATAATATAAATTGGAGTTACAAACTCCAATTTTTCACTATAAATTTATCAAAAAACCTTGTTTTTTTATCGTTTTTATAGGATAATATATATGTATATTAAATGAAAGTGGTGAAAATTTTGAAATACATTGATAAATTCTTAAAATTTTTAAAAACCGATAGAAATACATTTTTAACATATATTTTAACTCTTGCAACTATTTATATTGTTGTCGATAGAATAATAGAAATTATTTTTATGATGTTTACAGGAGTTAGTGCTTCTTATTGGGGACCTATTACCTATACCTTTGCATTAGCTTGTCCTGTTTTTGCTTATTTATTTTCTGGCAGTTCGAAATTCACCAAAGGTTCTAATATGAAAATTTCATTTTTTTACCTTTATTGCATTAGTTTATATATTATTGCTCTTTCTATGTTTGTACAATGGATTAATGTTTTTGCTTGGCTTGCTTTTACTTTTGTACCTAATTTTGCAAAAATTATTGCAGATTTTTCAGATTTAATTAAGCCGGCATTTTCTGCACTTGCTATTTACTTACCACTTGCTACCTTTTATCCACTATTTAAATGGTTGTTTTTAGGTGTAAATGATACTAAAAAATGGAAAGATTCTATTAAGGATTATGGTGGTATAGATTTATCTGCTAAACCAGAAGGCGTAGGTCCATATTCTTGCGAAATTACTATTTGTAAAAATTCCGATACTGCTAAAGCTGTAAAGACTCCTGAACCAAAAAGGTTTGAATCTACATTTGTTTGCGGAAGTTCTGGAACTGGAAAAACTTCTATGGTATTCGAACCTATGATTGCACAAGATATTGAAAAGAAACGATTTTTTAGAGAAGTCTCTAAAGAAATGGGATTCACTGCTCTAAAAACTGGTTTAGCAGTTTTAAATACACCATATGATAATGAATATTTAAATAAAAATTTTAATTTAAATATGATTAAACCAAATTCTTATAATGTAAAACTTTATAATGCTTATATGAAAAAATTAATTGTTTATTCTTCTGAAAACAATTATACTTATAAAGATTTAGGACTTACCTATTTAGCACCAGACTATGAATCTGTTAATCGCATGATAGATGTTGCCAATAATTATAACATACCATTTCATATTGTAGATCCTTCTAACAGTAATTCAATTGGTATAAATCCTTTTATTCATGAAAATCCTGTAAAAACTGCTATCGCTATTTCTTCTGTTTTAAAAGGAATGTATTTTACTACTCATGTAGAAGTAGAAGAGGCATTTAGAGAAAATGTTGTTACTCAAGCAATTGAAAATTTGTGTATTTTGCTAAAAGAAGTATATCCTAAACTACATAATGGAAATATTCCAACACTAGAAGATTTATTAAACCTTTTAAATGATTTCGATTTAGTTGAAGAGATGTGTTATGTTCTAGAAAGTGACGAGGAATTAAAAAATCAATATCTTATTCAATTATCTTATTTTAAAAAGAATTTTTACAAAAATTCTCCTGGTAGAGCAGATACAGAAAAATTTGTATATTCTGCCATTACACAGTTAGATAATTTATTAAGATACCCAGGAATTAGAACTATTTTATGTAATAGAACTAATAATATTAATTTTGATAAAGCATTACAGAATGGAGAAATTACTTTAGTGTGTACACGACGTGGTGACTTAGGAGAAACTGCTCACAAAGCATTTGGATTATTCTTTTTATTGCTAATGCAATATTCGGTATTAACAAGACCAGGAAATGAAAAGACACGAATTCCTCATTTCTTATATGTTGACGAATTTCCAGACTTTTTGTGTAAAGCAACATCACCTATTTTTACATTATATAGAAAGTATCGCGTTGGAACTATTATTTCGGCACAAACTTTGTCTCAATTTGGTGCACAAGGAAAAGATAATTATAGGCAAGTAATTTTAAGTAATTGTAGTACAAAAATACTTTTTGGTGGTGGCACACCTGAAGAAAATGAATGGTGGTCAAAAGAATTTGGTCAGCACAGAGAATGGATGTGGAATGATTCTTATGATACTAAAAAAGGTGAGTACGATCCTAAATTTAATGGCATTAAATGGGGATGGAAAACTACATTTGAAGCTAATAAATTAGCTACTCTAAAATTTAAAAAGTGTGCTTATAAAACACGTGATTCTAAAGGAAAGGCTATTATTGGTCCAGGTTCAGTTGATTTTCTTTCTTCTAAGTATAAAGAAAAACAAGAAGATGCAACTTATAATTTTTATCGATTTGCTAGCGGTATTCATGATGAAAATAAAAAATCCACATTAAAGAAAAATAAATCTGTTATAACTAGCTCAGATGATATAAACGAAGAATTTGACCCAATTCAAACAGATACTACAGATGCAAATTACTTTCTAAATAGTGATGATGGTATTACTATTGATTTAAATAAAAAACAACCATAAAAGAAAAATAGAGTATTGCACTCTATTTTTCTTTTATGGTTATATTATACCTATTCAGTATAATTTTTTTCTTTTATGGTTTTAACTTCATAAGAAAAGTTACTTCGTCACATGTACACGATGCTTCGCATCGGCACATCCCAAGGAAACTTAACCTTGTTGTATAAAAATATAATTATTACTCCTTTTATCCCAATAATTTAATTGTTGGTTCTTCCATTTTATATTTGTTAGTTGCTTCATCTAATTTAAATTCCACCAATGTGTTGCTTAAAGTTTCTTGATTTTGCCTTAAATCTGTAGAAAAATATAGCTTAATTCTATCTAACTCTAACTTATTTTTTATAATTATTTTAAAAGTTTCTGCCATGTGCTTATCATCTTCACAAATAATAATTAGTTGTGGCACTCTTTCATATCCACAATCCATAGTTACAAAATTATCGTAAAAATCTTTATATAACTTCATTCTGTCAGAAAATTTCTTTTCCCATTCTTCCTCTCTTCTTACTACTTCAAATAGGAAGTCTATGTTTTTGTCATTTCTTGTTAATTGAATTCCACCATGTGCCTTAAAAACTTTTCCTACTCTTTTAGCAGATAGTGTAGGCTTTACGGTATAACTATTATATGCTTGTACTTTTCTTAAATATGCTAAAATTGTTTGATTTCCAGCTAACCTCTTTTTTACCATTCCCACTGGTTTAGTATTGTCTGTTGGTTGCCAATTACATTCTATTCCTCTGGAGTTTAGTAAGTATTTTCCCATTTTTTCTAGACAATATACTCTGTAAGTGCAGTCTCCTTCTTCAGAACGAAAAAAATACCTTGTTAAAATCTTGCATTTTATTAATTGTTCTAACCTAGTATTTAATTTATCTTGTGATGTAATCTCTACTTTTCTTTCTTGCAATATTTGATATAATTGACGTGAAGTAATAAATTCAAATTCATTTACGATTTCTATTATTTTAAAGTGTACTTCTGTAATATGTCCAATATTAATTTTATTAATAATTTGATTAATTGACACATAACCATCTTTTCCATCAAATACCTTTATTTCATTTGCTCTAACAGCAAATGGTGATGTAGTCGCTTTTATTTCAAAGTCTTCTACCATACAAAAATTCCTCCTAATTTAAGATTTTATTTAAACACTATTGCGTATATTGTACTAGTACAATATACATAAACTCATATTTAATAAGCTTATCGTATTTTTATACAAATATATAACTATTTTTATTGTATCATATATTTTTTTTATTGTCTAATAAATTCTTAATTTCGTCTTGTTTTAAATATCTCCATTCTCCTAGTTTCATATCTTGTACAGATATCATTCCAATTTTACTTCTATGTAGTCTTAATACTTCATACCCTATTGCTTCAAACATTTTTCTTATTTGTCTATTTTTTCCTTCATGAATTGTAATTTCAATTTCCGTTTTATCTGTTTTTTCATCATATTTTATTTCCTTTATTTTAGCAGGGCTTGTTGTGTAATCTTCTATTTTTACTCCTGCTCTTAATTTTTTTAATTCTTCTTCTTTTACTTTTCCTTTCATCTTAGCAATATATGTTTTTTCTACTTCATGTTTAGGATGTGTTATTTGATAAACAAATTCGCCATCATTGGTAAGAATAATTGCTCCGTGAAGTATACATATCTAGTCTTCCTACTGGCACAATTCTTTCTTGTAATGGAATTAAATCTACTATTTTAGGTCTGTTAAATTCATCTTTCAATGTTGTAACATATCCTGTTGGCTTATTTAAAAGAATATATATTTTTTCTTTTTGTAAGTTTACTATTTTATTATCAAAATAAACTTTATCATTTATTCCTACTTTATCACCCAATCCGTGCAATTTTATTATTTATTTTTACTCTTCCTTTTTCTATGTATTCCTCTGCTCGACGTCTTGAACAAACTCCTGCTTGACTTAAAAACTTTTGCAATCTTATTTCTGACATATTTTTCTCCTTCTTATTATTAAAACATGTACTATTCACATTTTGAAGAAAATTACATAATATGTAATATAACTTTTATCTTTTTAGGTAAAAGATCATATAGATTTTCCGGTATAGAGCTTATACCGGATTTTTTTGTTTTAGTTTTTTTATTATTTCTTTAAAATACATTGGCAATGGTGCTTCTATATGTATTTGTTTGCCAGTTGTTGGATGACAAAATTCTAACTTTGCTGCATGCAAACATTGCCCTTTTACCCCAAATGGATTTTTACCATTTGAATAAACATAGTCCCCTACTACAGGATAACCAATTTCTGCTAAATGTACTCTAATTTGATGGGTTCTTCCTGTATCAATTTTTACTTCTAGTAAGGTATAACCGTTCAAACCTCTCTAATACTTTAAAATGTGTTATTGCCTCTTTTCCATTTTTATTAACTGCCATCTTTTTTCTATCTTTTGGGCTTCTTCCAATTGGCATGCAAATTGTTGCTTCATTTTCCCTTACATTTCCTCGTACAAGAGCAATATATGTTTTTTGTACCTTCCTTTGTTTTATTTGTTCACTTATATAAATATGGGCTATATCATTTTTGGCAATAATTAAAAGACCAGATGTATCCTTATCTAGCCTATGAACAATGCCTGGTCTTATTTCTCCTCCAATACCAGACAAAGAATCTTTGCAAATATTCATCATTGCATTTACTAATGTCCCATCAGGGTTCCCATTTCCTGGATGAACAACTAATCCTTTTGGTTTATTAACAATAATAATGTCATTATCTTCATAAACAACTTCTATTGGTATATCCTGTGCTTTTAAATTAATCTCCTTTGCTTGCGGTAATTTTATTAGTATTTTATCTCCTATTTGTACTTTATAAGAAGATTTTTCTATTTTGCCATTGACAAATATATTTTTTTCTTCAATCATTCTTTGGATAGCTACTCTTGATAAATCACTATTTTTTTCTGCTAAAATTTTATCTAACCTAATACCTTCTTGGTCAGCAATATATTCTCTTATTTCTTCTTTTTGCATCATGTATCAAATTTCCCCTTAGTTTTGTCTTTTTTTAAAATTAATTTTATAACATATACTGGTAATACTGCCATTCGAACAATTCGACTTGGTTCTATACAAAGTCTCCAAAACCATTCCATTCCAATTTTTTGTACCCATACAGGAGCTCTTTTTATTCTACCCGCTTCATAATCAAAAGTACCACCTTGTCCTGTTGCTACATCTACTTTTAGTTCATTGCGATGTTGGTAAATCCATTTTTCTTGCCTAGGTGCACCTGTAGCTACAAATAATACATTTGGTTGTAAATGATTAATTTTTTCTATCACTTCTTTTTCTGTTTTTTCATCTAAATATCCATGATGAACTCCTACAATTTTTAATTTTGGAAATAGTTGTAATAAATTTTCTTTTGTTTTTTCTGGTATACCTGGTCTTCCCCCTAAAAGATAAAAGGTTAATCCTGCTTGTTCTCCTCTTTTTAATACTTCCCTAAAATATGCTTGTCCGAGGAATTCTTTCTACAAATTTTTTTCCTTGTAGCTTAGCTCCTAACATAATTCCAATACTGTCTGGTGTAGCAAGACTTGATAATTTTAAAATATCAAAAAATTCTTTATCTTTTTGTGCTTTCATAATAAATTCTACATTAGGAGCAAATATCATTTTACATGATTTATTACTTTGCTTTACTAAATCTAATGTTATTTGCCCCGCTTCTTGTTTTGTTATATTGTCAATTGGCACTCCTAAAATAACAATTCTTTCTTGCATTTTTTCCCTCCACCATATAAAACATCAATTTATTTTTCATTCGTTTTAAAATTATTCTTACTTATAGTATATTTAATTGTTAGAATTACAAATACAATCCATCCAACTACAATATAAATATCTGCTATATTAAAAATTGGAAACTTAAAAATTGGTGTAATATCAATAAAATCCACAACATATCCTCTTATTATTCTGTCTAATAAGTTACTAATTCCACCAGCTAAAATAAAACTACCACATAATTTTGTTGTCCTATTCATTTTATCAAACTGAATAATCATAAAACGAATTACAATTCCTAAAACAATGCTATTTGTAATAATAATACCCCATAAGTTATTTTGTGCTAAGTTAAAGGCCCCTCCTGTATTTTTAGCAAAAGTAAATTGAAGAACCCCTTCTATTATATTAATTGTATAATTAGTTTTGCTTATAATAAATTTTGTAATTTGATCTATTAACAACAATCCTAAAATAACCACGATGATACAAATATATTTTTTTTTCACATTTGTTCCTTCCTTAAAAAAATCTAACATATTGTCAAATTAATAGTGTCCTACTATTGTTTTTGTTATTCTGCTCCTTCTGGCATTCTTTCATATACACAAAAATAATTATCAGAATATAGTTGTTTATATTTGTTATCTCTTGGTAAAAACAAATTAAGCCTTGCATTTTTATGCACAATCACATGAGTAATATCATATTCCTCAAATTTATCCTCATAATGCAAACCTATATTAGCAATATTAATAAAATCCGAAAAAATATCCTTTACTTTATTATATTCTTTTGTATATAAGTCACATCTTGAATCAATAAATACTGGTATATCTTGCATTAACAAATAACTTCCATAATTATATTCGTTAAATAAACGCATATTTTCCATATCAATATTTTCTTTTATAAATTGTGCTGCTTCTACTGGATACGAAGATTTATCTACAAAGGTATTTCCTATTTTAGGCTTAATAATTCCATAGCAAAGAATTGCCACAATTCCGATTGTAATTATTTTTCCTGGCAAAGTAACTACTTTTTTGGTAAATCTTTCCACTCCACCTTTGTCATACTTGTCAAATATAGAAGTAATTAATCTGTTTAATACTAAAGAACATATTAAAATAAACATAGAAGTTTGTCTTCTTGTCTTTAAGGCTAATAGTAATAATCCTCCTGTCATAAACAAATCTCTTAAACGAATTTTTGTATCTGTAAACATAAGTATTGCAATAAATAAAACAATCAAACATAAAAAGTTTATATCATTAATTAAAGTTAATGGTAAATGTTCATTAATAAATTGTGTTGTATTTCCTCTTAAAGTATCATATAAATATGTATAAGGCGTTCCATGTAATGGTGTTAATAGTCCTGTTACTACACAAACTAGCATAATTACAATAAGCCATTTTACATTATCATTTTTTACTACCTGTAATTTATATGCTCTTTCGCTTATTTTTTTCTTTCGTTCTTCTATTTCATGAATTTTGTTTTGAATTTCTTCTACTTTAGCAACACTAACATCTGTTTGGATTTTCCTTGCTTGTATTTTTTTTATCTTCCATTTTCTTAATGTAATTCCCAAATTTCCTAGTAAAGCAATAATATATTCTCCAATATATGGCATAAACAATACAAAGAAAAATGGCCATACAGCTAAATGGAAGTTAGCAATAATTGTTGGAATAATAAATAGTCCAATTGCATATCTTTTCTTTTTAGTTGCTAAAAATTGTTCTATACAATAGATTGTCCATATAAATAAAATAAAGGTTAGTAATTGTGCCCTTGCTGCTATATAATCTTTTAGTAAAAACATTGCTCCTATTGTAATAATAAAAGAAAGTATATTATTTTTTGTTAATTTTGCATTAACAAAATAAATACTTATTCCCAAAATTGCAGCTAGTATTGCTGTTAATATATATACACCTAAAAAACCACCAATACTATATACTAAATAAGTCATTACATCATATGCCCAATGTGGATAGGTATAAGGCAAGTTTTCATGCCAAGAAAATGGATCCATCATATCGATGCCATTTTGCATGATATGTTCTCCTACTTTAATTGTATAATAAGTATCATTTTGCAAAGTAATAGGAGTTAATGCAATGCAAAATATTGCAATTAAAATAACTGCTAAAATATTAAATTTTATCTTTGTTTTTTTGTCCATGATTTCCTCCTCAATTAAAACTATATCTATATTATCATATTCTTTTTTAGGTTACAAGAATAAATCTAAAAAAAGCTTATAATAGGAATAATGCTATAAAAATATAAAAGTATAGCTTATAACAATAAATGAAGTGAACATTTTGGTGTTCACTTCATTTATACTCTTTTTTGATTTTCTTTAAATTGCTTCTTGTGTTGAATTTTCTTCTTCATTATTTTTTTGATTAATTACTTCCATACTAATAACTGACACTTCATAAGCAACTTTATTTAATACAGTACCATCTTCTAATTTTTTTTCATATCCTCTGCTTTGGACTCTGCCAACAACTTTAACTTCTGTTCCAACTTCCATATTTTGACAAAATCTTGCATTTCTTCCCCAAGCAATACATGGAATATAATCAGATTTATTGTAAGCTCTGTTAACTGCTAATAAAACATCTGCAATTTCTCTTTTAAATGGCGTTTGCCTGTAAATTGGTTTTTTACATATGTAACCACTTAAAATAACTTCATTAGAAACGTTTTCTTTGCTAATTGGCAACTCTTCCTCGTCTGGTAATACAGTAATTTCTTTTGCAAATACTGTTAAAATCAATCTACTTTTTTCATTTTCGTAGCCATTGTATGATCTAAACTGGCCTTCTATCACTGCCTTTTTTCCAACAAATATGTCTATATCTGTTAATAGTCTTTCAGATATTGTAATTGGTATAATATCTGAAGTTTCACTTAGCCTTGGAACTTCTAAATTAAATAAATAAAATTTTTCTCCATAAACCTCATGACTAAGCATTTTTTCGCTTACAACTTTCCCCATTAATACTAAATGATTGTTTTCTGAATAATTTGTAATCAATGTATTTTCCTCCTTAATTTATCTATAGTATTTTTTAATGTTTATACTTTAGAATATTCACGATACGTCCTTATTATACTACTTTTTTTGTGGTTTGTCTACATAAAATGTTAAATTTGTTAAATTTTTCTTTATATATATTAAATCCTCTCCTTTAAGTAAATTCTTAATAAGCTACGCTGCATATAAAAGCTCTGTAACACATAAACCTATAATTACATCCAGCTCTAATGAAAATTTTTTCTTATCAATGCGAATTTCTTGTGGCTCTATTTTTTTATTTTGCAATGTTGTAATATTTCTTTGCAAACATAGAATCAATTCTTCATCCTCTATGCTAGACATAGTTACTGTTGCTTTTCCATTAAAACCATACGTAATTGATATTGCATTTAAATCTTGCAATATCTTTAAATCAACTTTATCTGAATTAACAATAATGTATTTTGCATTTGCAATTATTTTTTTAAATTCTTCTTTATTTTGTAACTTTTTTACATTGTGATTAATAATAATTGTTTCAAATTTTACATTTTTAATATTAGTAATACTTTTTTCATTAATTGCAATTGCCGGATAAGGAGTAATTTTTTTTAATTCCTGTTCTACTATATTTTCTTGTTTTTTGTCTACACAAAAACCAATAAAACTCATTTCTTTTTCTCCCATCATTTTTTACTTAATGGTCATTTTATTGTTATTTTTTCCACTTTTACTAAATTTATTCTTGATGTTGTACTCCATTTACATCAATTTGATAATTTTCTTGATAAATTAAGTCTGACACTTTCACAATATCAAAACCTTTTTCTTTAATACTCTTTATAATTCCTTTTAAACTAGATGCTGTATTTTTTGTTCCGTTATGCATTAAAATAATACTTCCATTTTGTAATTTTGGTTCAATTCTACTAATCATTTCTTTTTCTGTTAATCCTGTATAGTCTAAACTATCTATTGACCATTGAATTGTAATATGATTTTCTGCTTTAGCAGCTCTTAAAACAGTATTACTATATTCACCATAAGGTCCCCTATAAAGTGTTGTCTTTTTTCCTGTTATTGCTTCTATTTTTTGACTACATTTTTTTATTTCCTCCCTATTCTTTTCTTCATTTAGATTGCTAACATGAGGATGTGTATTAGAATGATTTGCTATTTCATGTCCAGCTTCATAAATCTTTTTTACATATACCCCATACTTATCCACCCAATCTCCCACCATAAAAAAAGTTATTTTTATTTTACTCTCCTCTAAAGTTTTTAAAATTTCATCAATATCGTCTGCATTCCAGTCGCAATTTCTTTTGTGATAGATTTTCGTTAAAATTAAAAGCAGATTTTATCTACTCTAAATTTACACTTTAAATTTGTAATTAATTTTAATATTTTCTTTATCAGTTATTTCAATACTATCTATTAAATTTAAAATTATATTTCTATCTATGTTTTCAAAACTTACAATTTCTTTTATGTATTTTATTAATTCTCTTTCTTTTGTATTTTCGTAGTCTTGTAATTTTAGATTTAAATTTTCCGTTTTTTGTATTAATTCTTCTTGCTCTTTTTTGTAACTTTCTGAATATGTAACAAATTCATTTGTATCTATTATTCCATTTACTCTATCTTCATAAGCTGTTTTTAGTATTTTGTTAATTTCATTAATCCTTTTTTTATTGTCTGTAATTTTTTTTTCTATTTTCTTTTTCTCTATATTTATACTGCTTTTATCAATAGAGTCTATTAGTTTTTCCTTATCTATTTTCTCGGTCAAATTTTTTCTTAAATCTTCTACTACAAATTTATTCAAAACACTTTCTCTTATTGCTCTTCTTGTACAATAATCTTTTCCATATCTATTATACATACTACAAATTGCAACCATATCATCTTTTAATCCACTTTGTTTCTGAAATGTATATTTATTATGACATATTGGACAATATAATAGCCCTGCCAATAGATGTTCTGTATTTTCTTTTCTATGAATATTATGTGCTTTTCTTTTTAAAATATCTTGTGCTAATTCAAATGTCTTTTTATCAATTATTGCTTCATGAGCATTTTCTTTTATTAGATATTCTGTTTTTGGAAGTAGCCTATATTTTTTTACTTTATAACTTACCATCTCACCTTTATGTTGTATTAAATCTCCTGTATATACTTTATTTGTTAATATAGATTTTATTGTATTGTGTCCCCATAAATTAGCAATTGCCTTGCAATGATATCTTGAATTTCTTTGTTTATATACAGATGGGCAGTCTATTTTTCTTTCATTTAATCTATGTGCTATATATGCTAAGCCCTTTCCATTTATATATTCATTAAATATATATTTAACTACCTCTGCTGCTTCCTCATCTACAATTAGTTTAGTAATATCATTTGGATGCTTTTTATATCCATATGGTGCAAATGCTCCAATGAATTCTCCCTTTTCTGCTTTTGTTCTTTTTACAGTTCTTACTTTTTTAGAAATATCTTTTGCATACATATCATTTACAACTGCTAAAAATGGTCCAATATCGTTATTATTTGTTTTTGAAAATGTATCTACTCCATCATTTACGGCAATATACCTAATATTTCTTGCAGGAAAATAGTTTTCTGTGTAATATCCAACTTGTATATAATCTCTTCCTAAACGAGATAAATCTTTTGTTATTACTAAATCTATTTTTCCGTCATTTACATCGTTTATTAATCTTATAAAATCTGGTCTATTAAAATTTGTACCTGTATATCCATCATCTGTATATATATCTACTAAAAACCAGTTAGAATGTTTTGCAATATATTCGCTCAAGAAAATTTTTTGATTTTTTATACTTTCTGATTCAGTTTTTGAATCATCATCTCTTGATAATCTTAAGTACATTCCGTACTTTGTAAGTTTTACTTTCAATTATACTTGTTTCCATATTGCCAAATTTTCTCCTTCCTCATAGTACATCATTATTACTATGTCTATATAAGAAACAAGTTATTTAGGATTTTGTGTTTTGAATTCTAACTCTTCTTCCTCTTTATTGCAAGTCTTTTCTTGCAAATATATTGGAAGTAATATTTCCATTAGTTCTTGCAATGTTTTTCCTTCGTTTGAATAACTTCTTACTACATTCATGTCCACCTCTTTCTTTTTAAATGTATATGTCAAAACATATAATTTATTACTTCAAAAAACAGATATAAATCATCCTATATCTGTTACAACCAATCAAAAAAGAGTCTAGCACTTTTTGCTAAACTCCATATTTTATATTGGTTAATTTTTGTATCACACTTTTCTTACATAAATCTCTAATACACTATTTTTAATACTGTATTAGTAGACTTTTTGATAACACTTTTATTGCATAACTACACTATACAATATTTGATAAACATTGTACTTTGCAACTTTTTGCTAACAAATTTTTTATATAAGAAATCTGTAGAGAATTTTTTATTTTCTCTACTTTATGTACCCTATTATATATAGATTTTTATATGTTGTCAATGTTTTCATTAGATTTTTAATAAAAAATCTGTAGTATTTCATTAAATAATATCTAATAATTCTTTCATTGATCTTATTTTATAATCTGGCTCTATTAAAACTTCTTCTTTTTTCTTCCATTTGTTATTTATATTTTGCTCATACCATATAGTCTTTACACCTAATACTTTTACTCCTAATAAATCTTCTAGTAGCTCATCACTTACAAATGCAATTTTATTGTATTCTTCTTTTGGAATTTCTTCAAATGCTTTCATATATACTTTTAAATTTGGTTTTCTTTCTTTTACTTCTTCTGAAATAACTACTTTTTTAAAATATTTTCTTATATCTTCACGTTTTAAAATATATTCAACATTCCTAATAGAATTATTACTTATAATTCCTAGATAATAACCTTTTTCGTATAATTTAGCAATAGTCTCTCTTGTCTCGCCATCTAAAATATGAGATTCTAATAATAGTATATCAATTTTTTCTAAATCTTCTTCTGTTATATTTAAAATTGATGATAAATCTTTATATATTTCTTTTTCTGTAATCTTTCCTAGAGAGTTTAAAATTTGATAGTTTTTCCATTTTCCAAATATATCATCCCATTTTAAATTATATTTTTCTAATATTTTATTTATTTTATCATCAACATTTTCAAATTTACTGATTAATGTATATCCCCAATCAAAAAATATATATTTATATTTCATCTTATCTTTCTTCTCCTTTATCTTTTATATTATTTATTTCTTCAATAATCTCATGTTCGAAAAATCTTTCTTGAAATTCTACTAATGCCTCAATTTGTTGTTTAGTATATATCTTTTCTTCAGGAGCAATCACTAATTTATCGTCATCATCATCCAATCTATGTATTGCAGCTATACATTTTCCTTCATATTCTTCTACTGGTTCAAATATTCCTACTATATATGCATCTAATTCTTCACCATCTCCACTAATTGTATTCGGAACATATCCATAATTAATTGGATATATAAAATTCCATTTAGGATGTTTTGAGCCCATTGGTCTATCCATAACAACTTTGACTTTCTTACCTAAAAAATCTTTATAACTTACTTTTTTCATTTATTATATCCTTTCTAATATAATTTATTGTATATCATATCCGATAATTTTTTAATATTACCTCTTGCAGTATATATTCCGGTCTTTTTAACTAATTTCTCTACAAAATTCATTCTCTTCATTGCTAGTTCTTGATTGTCAAAATTAGGGAATGGATAATTTGTGCTTAATACAATATTTCTATCAGCCCTTATATATTCTGATATAGCCTTCATTGTAGCTAATGTCGCAACATCTTCCATTTGTTTTGTTAAATTTGTTTCTTCATCTTTAACTGGATATGTAGCAGTATATAGTATATTTGAAAGCTTCGCTGTCTTAGTTACTTTTATACCTAACTCTTCAAATTCTGGATTTATATATATTTTGTTTTCCCATGGTCTATTCATTTTCTCTTTGTCAATTTTACTTATCAAACTTGGAAAATATTCATGTATTACTCCAACTCTAATATGAGTTTGAAGAGTCCCACAGTAAACATATGGTATTCCATCTTCAAGACCTATAACTGCTCTATCATTGCATACAAAGTTATAGCCTTTTTCCATACAAAGATACATTGCCAATGTTGTTTTACCCGAACCAGCTTCTCCTGAAATTAATGTTGCTTTACCATCTTTTTCAACAATTGCACAATGAATAAAATACTTATCTTCTTTGTTTAATTCTTTTGCAAACATTGATAAGGCTAAATATATCAAATCTGGTAAATACAATTCTCTTTCTGGTACACATATCAATGCTTGGTTCAATTCTGGATTTATTTGTACTAAATTAGGTCTTTTATCTAGGTAAATCAAATAATTCCCACTCAAATCAGCATTTTCATCAGGTATAATTTCTATTCCAGGTATAGTTTCCGGAACTTGTTCTTCATCTGTCAAAAAATAATTGTAAATCTTTTCAGAATTTGTTGCAAATATAATTTCTGCGGAATGGCATTTCATCCTTAATTTTTTCATTTAATACCTCCTTACTAATTAGAAAACAATATCATTTTCTATCAATTTTACTATTCTATTCTTCTCTTGAATTATATCACATTCGTCTATAATTTTAAACTTGTAATTTTCTATTATTATTTTCCCATCTTTCATTACTATCTCAGGCTTATTTCCTGATGTGTAGATTAGGTTTTCTATAATAGATTTTTTATAAGTAAAATTTAAATTATTTCTATTAAAGAATAATATATCTGCCTTATTTCCCTCAATAATACTTCCCGAATTTATTTTCATATATTTTGCTGGATTTATAGTAATCATATCTAGTAATGTATTGCTATCCAAATTAGTTAATAAAGCTGTTGTTCTCAAACTATCAAGTAATGATAACGAATCATTTGTTGCAGGTCCATCTGTTGCAACTATTACATTAATTTGATTATCCAATAATTTTTTTATATCACATGGCTTATTTTTTAACTTTAAATTACTACTATGGCATGCTACAACTGATACTTTATTATTTTTTATTAACATTATATCATCATTACTTAAATAATTACAATGCACTAGTAAAGTATTTTCATTTAATAAATCGTATTTTTTTAGTAATTCGATTGGTGTCATTTTATATTTTTTCTCAATGTATTTTACCTCTTCAGCAGTTTCGCAAATATGTAGACTTAATTTTATTCTCTTATTGTTTTTTAAAAAATTTGAAATCTCAATTAAAGTCCCTTTTTCTATCCATTTTACTGAATGTAAACCGATAAAGTATTCTACATTTTTCTTTTTCTCTAAAGAATTAAATTTCTGTTCAAAATTCAATTTATACTCCATCAACTTTTTAGAATTCATCATAGGGTACCCTAAAAAAGCATTAACTGGGAAACTTGCTACATTCGGCCATCCTCTAACTCCAAACACTGTCAATGTACCATTTTTGATTGATTCTAAAATAACATTATTTATAGAACTACTCCTAATCTCATCTATAATACTCTTAAACTTTGTATGAAATTTCTCTCCTAACAAAATGTATTCTTCTGTTGATAGATTTTTTTTGTATCCTCTTAAAAAATATTCGCCAAAATGAATATGAGCATTTAAAAAAGCTGGTAAAATTATGTATTCTTTTGCTTCAATTACTTTCTTACTCGAAATAGCCTTATTTCCCACATATACAATTTTATTATCTTTTATTCCTATATTTGCCTGCTTTATTTCTCTTTTAAAATTTTGAGTTACAATTAATCCGTCCCTTATTAGCAAATCTAACATTATTAACTCCTACCTTTTTGGTTTTCCAATCCATGTACATAGATAATTTTCATGCACCAATTGTTTTTCTCCCTTTTTATATTCAATGCTATCATTAAAATTAATTTCTTTAAAGCAAAATGGATCTCTAGCATATAAATCTTTTTCTCCAGTTTCACATTTTTTATATGTATAAGCCATAGCAAAACAGCCACCTCTGCAAATTTCTGCTTTATCACAATCTTTGCAACCTTCTATTTTTTCATAATTTTCTTTTCTAATTCTAAAACTCTTGAATTGCTCTGAATTAACTATATCAAGTATATCATCTTTTAAGAGATTTCCTACTCTATAGTCATGCATATATACACATGGAGATACAGGTATTTTTCCATCTGGTGTAATTGAATTGATCCTCATAGAATATATGCCACATGAACACCCATGCACTTTGTTATTATCCACTAATCCAGATAAAGTTGGTTCACTCAATTCTACTGTATCACATATTTTAAATAAATACTTATAGTTTTCAAGTACTTGATTTTTAGTAGGTACAAGTTCATAATGTTTTTCTTGAATTGGTTTTAATAAATTAAATCGAATATTTGAATTATATTGCTTTGCTAATTCTAATAAAGCATCTATACGATCCTTGGTAAAATTCCAATTCATCGCACACATTATAATCCCTGATTCTATTCCATATTCTTTGCATATTTCCAGAGCTTCTATTGCATATTTGTACACATCTCCTCCTCTATTTTCATTATGTTCTTTTTCATATGGTGAATCTAAACTAATATCTACATCATTTAATAACTTTAGACATTCTGGGTAAACATTTTTCAATGCAATTAAACTTATTCCGGATGTTGTAATTCCTACTTTTATGTTCTTCTTTGTTAATTCTTTCAATATATATGGCAATAGACTATCCTGAACTTTTAAACCATTAGTAAAAATAGGTTCATTACCCCCTAAATTAATTGTCTCCACTCCTATTCTTTGAACCTGCTCAATTACTTTATCAACAATTTCTTTAGTAAGATTTTTTCCTTTTTCTCTAACACTCATTGAATAACAGTGTTTACATTTGCAAGGACAATCATTTCCTAATGTCCAACCTATGTTTTTAATTTGTCTACATTCTTTTTCTTCCATTTTAATCCCCTTTCAAAATTTCTTTTTTTACTTTCCTTATTTGTTCTTTAATCTTTTCATAGTATGAAAAATTTATATCTAAATTTTTCTTTAGAGCATCTATATATAATTCTTCATACAAACTTAAGTATATTTTATATTGCTTGTATGAATAATATTTATCTGTAATATTCCATAATTTAAATAAATTGTCTATTTCTTTTTCTGTTTTTATATTATTTTTTTGTCGGTCTACCATTGATTTTCTATTTGATAATACATAAAGTAAAAATTCACAATCATTTTTTTGTTTTATTTGATTTATAAAATTTAAAATTATTTTTGTCTCATCTTCTATTACTCCAACATCATTTAGATGATAGTTATATTCATTTGTTTTTCCAAAATGATTCTCATATATCTTTTTATCGACAATAGTTAATATATTCTTTTTATAATTTATAGTAAAAATCTGTCCATATATAATATTGGTATTCTCAATTTGCCCACTTTCATTAATAGCATTAATAAATTTTAAATAATCAAATGTACTTTCTGTGTACTCCTCTATTTTTTCATTTTTCATAATTTTCTTCATTTCGTCATTTTTCTTCACATTTAATTCTATGTACTCTGTTAACTTTTTGCTATTTATAAGTTTTTTAATGAACTTTTTATCATCTATTATCTCTATTCCATCATATTTAAAAATGCCAATTTCATTATCGCTCTTCATAATTTAATCCTCCTTGTGTAATAATCTTTGCTTTATCCAACCAAGGAGTTATAATTTCTTCAGGTATATTTAAATTTGACCTACCTATACCTATCTCGGAATCAGGAGTACCATGTGAATCACTTCCTCCTGAAATATATAAATTATTCTTTTGTGCAAATTCTAATGCAAATCGATGTTGTTCATTTGAATAATATGGATAATATCCTTCTATGCCATCTAACATACTTTCACTTATTAATGTTTCTAGTACATCCATTGAATTTTCATTATACTTAAATATATGTGGCATAAAAACTTTCCCCCCACATTGTTTTATCAACTGTACAACTTGTTTATATGATGGAATAAGTCCTGAAAAATCAACAAAAAAATCGCTATTAGGATTTGATGTATATGTTAATAGAAAGGTTCTTGCATTATCCCACGCTTCTGCTGAGATAAACCTCTTATTTTCTAAATGTCTTTTTATTTCGTCAAATACTGCTCTTTTTCCTCTTTCTTTTTCCGCATCATATATTATGTTATGAACATTTATAACTAAACCTTTTTCAATGCACTTTTCTATAATTAAATTAGTCTCATATATATTATAATCTTTTTTCGGAAGATATAATTTTGATATTTTGTCTTGCACTAAATCTGTATCAATATTATAGCCAATTAATTCTATTGGTACATTATTTACTATTGTAGAAAATTCACAACCTGGTATTATTTTTCCACTATAAAATCTTTCCTCTGATAATTCTTTTAATTCTGCATATGCTTCACATGTATTATTATCTGTTATTGAAATTATAGAAACATTTCTTTTCTCTGCTATCTGTAATATTTTTATTAAATTATTTTTTCCGCCAGAATAGTTTGAATGAATATGTAGATCTATCATAACAATCTCCTTTTGCTATTTACATAAATATCTTACCATATTTTTCCACAAAATTCAACACTTATCCTTAATAATTTACATTTTTTGTATATCTTATATTGATTTTATTAACAAGTCAAAAATCAGTCTTTTTCCATCATCGTCCATTCGAGCATAAGAATCTGAAATCTTTTTATTCACAGTTTGATTAGCTTCATCTTGATTAGTAAACTTTAATAAATACTCGAAAAAATATTTTTTATGAAGAATATAAGAAATTATATCTGAATTTATTATTAACTTGCTCATCTGATCAAAATCATCATTTGCATTTTTTCTATGATTCATTATAGCATGTTTTATTAATTGTATTTTTGTCTCTTTATAGTTATTTTCTCTTAAAAAATCTTCTGCATACTCTGCTCCTATAATCTCATGATTATCTATTTCTCCTTTAAGCATAAATTTTCCGACATCATGAAATAATCCTGTTAATATAGCGTCTATTTTATTGATTCTCTTTATATATGACATTTCAAAGCAAATCTTTGCACAAGGTATAAAATGTTCTTCATAAAAAGGAATTGAACTATTTTCCTTTGCTAATTTACTTATTATTCTAGTTGACTTAACTAAAATTGGATTTGTCTCTAGTAATTTTTCAAATTCTATATTTCTACTATACATCTTTATCTCCTTCTGATTATGCTTATTTATAATTTTATTTTTTAATTATAATATATATTTCTTATAATTACAATTATAAATTACCTTATTAATTATTTCATTATCCTTTATTCATTCCTAAACTCTTCTCTATAAACATCTCCTATAATATAAAAATCATATAAATCCATTTTAGTCATTCCTTCAGGGTCTTTACTTACATAATAATTCGCTTTTTTTCTTGCATTTTTTAACATTTTATTAAATCTCTCATAATGTTCATCACCTAATAAATTTTTCATAACTTCACTATTTAAGTATGTACCAATAGCCATTGTTCTTAAAAATTTTATACTTATTTTTCTTTGTGTCTTTAAAAACTTGTCCATTTTTTCTTCAATTGGTTTTAAAATTTCTTTAATTAATTCTTCCATTTTATCTTGATATAAATCTAAATTTAATTCCTTATCTATACCACTTCTAATAATATCTGCTTCATATCTTCCTTGACTTTTTGCAATATTTTTTATCATATCTTTTTTATATTTTGGTACTCTAATTACCATAGTTACTAATTTTTCTTCTTCTTTTTCCTTCAACTTTCTTCCTCCTTTTCTTGTTGCTTTTTCTTTTCAAAATTGTTTTTAACAATTTTGCAGGATCAGGGAGATATCTCATCTCCCGCTTACTGCCTAAAAGCGTGGCTTTTAGCAGGGTGCTTTATACATTTTCGTGATATCCTTTGTATATCTCACTTAATCCTAAAAAAAGCAAGTATAAATTCAAAAAAATCTATACTTGTTCCTTAATTTTATTTTAATTCTTCTTGCAATTTGATTCCATCTTTCAATCCTGATAGATAATATTTTTTATAAAAATAATAACTTTCATAATCTACTGTTTCAATATAATCTTCTAATACTTTTATAATATCATCTTTTAATTCATTAAGATTGTATGGAATTTTTTCTATTTTTTCGTTTAGAAAATTATGTTTTTTACTTCTATTGGCTTTATCTTGATTCATAAATCTTTTATCTTCTTCATTTATAAAAGCCAATTCTTCTTCTCTTGCCTCGAATATAGTTTCTAACATATTAATATTTTTATTTACCATTTTTATCTCACCTCCCATTGCTGTGTGATGTTAACTCTGTTTAAAGTTCTTGTCAACTTATTTCATCAATCTTTTTTTATTATAATTGTTTCTAATTCTTTGCATACTTTATTACATTCTAAATATAATTCAATACACTCTTTAATCCTCTTTGGTACTTCCTTATTTTCTAGTATTTTCTTATAATTTTCTATCGAAAACAATTCATCTATTTTTTCCAAAGCCTCCATACCGTTTTGTGCAATTACCACACTATAATGCTGCAATTCGAGAAGCTTTTTTATGCCACTGTATACTGTTTTATCATCCTCAACAACAAGAATTTTGTCCATTATATGCTCCTATCATATTATACATGTTTATTACATCAAAAAGATTATACCACATAACCGCTCCTAATTACTCCTTAATGTGCGCAAACCCTTATTAGCATAAATGCAGCTTCCAATCATAGTTATTAAAATAACGATAATTTCCAAAAAACCGATTCTATACACAAATTGCCAGATATTCATTTCAAAGTTCCATATATCAAGTGAAAAGCTTTTTTGAAAATTTGAAATCTCACAAAATTCAACAAAATATTTAAAAATATTGACAGAAAATCTATTAAGCAGCCCCAATGTCAATATTCCTGCACCCACAAGCGCCGGAACAGTTATCATCAAAATCTCATATAACAGAATTTGAATTGTCCTAAATTTTCTCTGTCCAAGTGTATTGTATATTGCAATCATTTTTGAGTGTCCCTTAAGCCATAAAACGGTCAGTAACGACATAACCACAACACATACAATATACATAACGCTTAACGTCACACTTGTCATACTTTTTAACATTGATATTACATCTGTCATTTGCAGTTCCTCATTCAAAACCTGATTGACAACTGCCGAATTCGGAACATTTTGAAACATTTTACTCATATCATCATATAAAAGTGATGTGCTTTTATAGTCTGTACTGAAAAAATTTATCCCATAACAGCTTGCTTCATTGTTTAATTCTACATATGAATTATAATCAGTGAATACTATACTGTCAGCTACTTCTTTATAGTAGCCATCGCTCACCTGTGTCTTTGGTGTATTTATTACAGTATAAATCCCAATTACCTTAATACTGATTGTATTATTTTCATACTGTATAGATACATTACTGCCAATTGACAGGTTATTTTCAGAGGCGAGCTTATCTGATATCATTGCCCCTTTATCACCTGACATCGGATATTTTCCTTTTGAAATTTTAAAAATACCGCTACTGAAATATTCATTGTAAGAAGTATTTATGTTTCCACTGACATATATTTTATTTTCCTCAAAATCACTTTGTTTTTCTGTATACGGTACATTTTCAAAATCTACTGCTTCACATATAATGTCACTTGTAAATGCATTATTATATCCTACAACATTTTTATTATTATCTGCATATTCTAAAATATCTTTCCAATCATCTAAAGTAGAAAAATCGTCTAATTCAACAAGAACACAACATCCCGCCATATCTGCAAAGGATTTGTAAAAACTCTCTATTGCCGAATCTAGAAATGTTGCAATTCCGCAAAACAGTGTCAGTACAAATATGCAAATAGCAATTAGTGTATTCCGCCCCGGTCTCCCTAATAATTCTTTGCATGCCTGCCACCATTTATTCCTCATCGTCATCATCATAGGATCCACCACCGATCGCGGAAAGGATGGTATCCTTATCCTGAGATGCAATGGCCGATTCAATCCTGCTTTTCAGTGCGGAAT
>OLPF01000045.1_pt1 | contig 132978 bp, 124 predicted proteins | sample 1673121 | NCBI WGS metagenome assembly OLPF01 (sample SAMEA3136756, study PRJEB25190) | human gut metagenome
TAAGGCTTTGCGGACATTTAAGAAGATATAAAAAGATAGTCAAAAAGACATATATGATTTGTACTATTCTTTTAGCTATTCTGAGAATTTCTTCAAAGCTATATCTATTAGCATTCATTCCAAATCCTGACATCCTATTAATATCAGCGTATTTACCAAATTTCTCGCTCCACTGCAAATCATGAAAACCTATATAGAATTCATCTGCCCCAGCATCAATATATTTTTGTAACAATTCCGCATTATTTAACGGCACTAAAATTTTCATTTTTATCTCCTGTGCTATTTACAATTTCAATAAATGGGAAATAAATTTCTCTCTTTTTATTTTCCACCTCACTACGCTCTGTCATATATGAATAGACCGTACGACCTAGCCTGTATAAATCAATATGTCTTCCATTATACTCCTCAGAATAGTGCTCATAGATACATGAACATTCTTGTCTACATTTATCGTTAGGTCTAAACTTAAACTCTATCCCTTTATTGATAGATGCATACTTGCAAATATTTCCTGTAGTCATAAAACAAAATGGTGTATGAACTGCAACCCTAAAACAATCATCAATCCCCAACGACTTATTCGTTTCGTCTAATTCAACATAATTAATTTTTGAAACATCAATTACTTCTTCAAGAGCAGACAATATATTAACATTTCCTTTTTGTGAATAATATTCATTAACCCTTACATCTCTTGGATCCTTAAAGAATAATCGTCCCAAATTTACTTTCTTGTCAAATTTACTCTGTATATAAGTTAACATTCCAAAATCATTTACTGTCACTTCATCAATAACGGATTTAGAATTTTGAAGTATTTTTATTATTTTCTTCTTTGCCAATTTTAAATCTTTTTCAGAAAATATAGGTAATACTAATGTTAATTTCAAATTCCAATCCTTTGCAAATTTGATAAGATTGTCGAATTGAAAAGCCAAAAAAAACTGGCTGCAAAAATATGATCCAACATATATCCTACTTTTTTCCTCAAGTAATCCATATAATTTATTCATAACACCACAATGATCACACAACTTACTCCAATTAATTTCGCATAAATTCAAACATCTAGGCATTATATTCGTCCTCCAAGTTCTTTTTCAAAGGTTTTTCTATCCATTGATAAAATATGCAAATCATAAAATTTTCCATTATGATATCTATAATTTTTTATACAACCTTCTTCTTTAAATCCCGCTTTCAAATTACTACCAAGACTTTCTTTATTGTAATCATATATATCTAAATATATCTTTCTAATAGGATAATCATCAAATAACTTCTTCATGAATAAAATAGCGGCAATTGCACCAATTCCAAATTCGCGATATTTTTCTTCTATACATACAACAAGTTTACATCTTCCATCCTTCAGCGAAAAATCATAATCATGTACATATCCTATTTTCTGATTCATATATTCCACAATGTAAAAATCATTAAACTCTAGGTTAAGTTGATTTAATAACCAATTTTTAAACGAATGTATTGTGTTGCACGTTATTTTAGTAGAAAACAAATATTGATCTGAAGACATAATATTCTTATATAAGAAATCCATGTCCCGTTCCACGCTTAACGTCCGCAATTTAATGGTTTTCATATTCTATATTCCTTCCATTTGTTTTGCCACAAAATTCTGTGCCGTAAGTATTTCCTTAATTTTAAAAGCTAAACATCCCCCACTGCATTGTAGCGTTTTTCTTGAATAACAATCCTTACATTTAGGTGAATACACTGTATTATATGCATAGGCATCTATCATCCCTATGTAATATTTTTCCAGATCCTTAATTCCATAAAAATCCGAAATACTTACTTTGGTGCATTTAGATAACCCAAAACATCTTACTGCTGTTAAATCTTGTCTTATATCTATTACTGGTGAACAAAATACTTTCTTATTGCTTATATTACTCTTACCAATATTTTCTTTTATAAAGGTATTTGATAAAAATTCATCAAATTGGGATATTTCTTCATTTTCCAGAAGACAAGATGGAATTTTATTACAATCAAAATTTGGTATTATCTCACACTGCATTAACTCATTAAAAAATTCCAGCATTCTTGGTTTCATCTTCAAGAAATACTTATGAGCATCCACATTTCTACCAGCATCCATATTTGGTACTGTTATTGAAACCCTCACATGATGGAAATTATATTTTTTTAACAACTCTAACATGTATGCATATTCAAAATTTGCACCATACATATTAATTCCTAACGTAACATAATTCTTAAATTCTTTATCTATTAACAATCTATCAAGATTTTCGCACAACTTTTTATAATTATGATCACCTATATCAGATGGTGAATTACAATTTATTAAAAGCCTAATTTTATTGTGGGTAATTATATCCCAATATTTATCTATCGCAATTCCATTTGTATACACAACAATTGTTTTAACCCTATCATCATTAATCAGTTTTCTCACAAAATATTCAAATCTAGAGTGTATTGTTGGCTCCCCACCTATCAATCCTACCGAGAATCGGCTTCCATCTCCTACAATAAAATCTACTGCTTTATCAAAATTCTCTTCCGTTATTTCATTTCTATCTTTGTTTACAAACTCATTAGCAAAACAATATGGGCAATTTAGATTGCAAACATCGGTCATCATTATATTAGCCATTTTTTCTCCTTATCATCTGATTGCATTTATTAATCCTTTAATCGTCATATCTTTTGATAATTCAATTAAATCAACACTTTTTTTATACTCATCTTCAATTATGCCTATAATAACCATCATATCAAAGGAACAAAGACCTATTTCATCGTACAACTTACTTTCATATCCAATTTCTACATCATTCGTTTCAAGAACTTCTTTAATAATCCCTACCAGCTCTTTTATATCCATAATTATTTCTCCATAAAAAATACCCATGATGTTTTGTTCATCATGGGCTCCGTTCTACTATTATCTGTTACTTTCCAGAATAACTACTTGTATACGTGTCCGTAGATGAACCATCATGATAATAAGTAGATACATACTGTTTTCCACCATCCGGAGTATATCTTGTTCCTTCGAATCCGCCTGATCCATCAGAGAATGTAGTATTCTTTCCTGAAACATATCCTCCGTGACCGTCATCACCATCAACATAAGATGAATTTCCACTATATCCCATATCACAACCTCCTCTCTTCAACTTTTATATTTTTAACCACTACAACCAAACGATAACACCATTGACTTTTCATGTCAATAGATATAAAATTAATTATTTATACTTCTATAGCTTGTATTATTACCTGTAATTCGAAAATTAATTGTCCAATATGTTATTTGTATATTCACTCTTTATGCCATGCTACTACGGCTATATTATAGTGTTTGCTCTACATTTTCTGAAACATCAGAACTTTCTGTTATTCCCTGTGCAGGTTCAAAATCTTCTCCAATATTCCCAATTGTATTTTCCTCACCTTCACCTGATTCATTCTCATAACTGCCATCCACAAATGCATTTTCCTCTTGTGTTGCACCTATTCCTTCTGCAACCTCAAAATCTTCTTCCGTACCACCAAACGCATTTTCCTCATCTATATCTGCGTAATCTGCTTCATAATCTTCATCAGCAAACGCATTTTCCTCTTCTGTTACATCTATTCCTTCCGCAGCCTCAAAATCCTCCTCCGTATCTCTAAACGCATTATCTTCATCTAAATTTACAGAATCCACTTCATAATCTTCATCAGCAAACACATTATCTTCATCTATGTTTGTAGAATCTTGTTCAATTTCATAATTGTCATCTACAAACGCATTCTCTTCATCCTCAAATGCATTCTCCTGATCTTCAATCCTTGAGTCTTTAGCTAATTCAATATCTTCACCACTACTTTCTTGTATGTTTTCGCCATAAGTGTTTACATTTTCATCACCATATATGCCCGCTCTAAGTTCACTCAACTCATTTTCTCTATAACTACTTATAATACTTTCCATTTCTGGTCCATCAGACATGCCATCGTTTCTCATTTCATCTCTCAATATATCCATGTGCTTATCTATAGCTTCAGTGCCACTATGTAACAATTCTTCGTTCGATGGTGCACGATAATAATCATTTGTTAATGTTAATGTTTTTCCCATATTAAAATTCTCTCCTTCAAAAAAATCATTATGAATTATATCAGATGTCAAATTCTTCAATTGAATACTTGAATCCAATTTTTCACAAGCAACAGAAAATTTATTTGCATTTTCAGTTATCCCTAGCTTATTTTCATAATTATGTATCTCCCCAGAGCCTTTGTGTATGCTTGCTGGAATTGCAACGGCTTGTCCATTTTTTCCTATATGATGATGAATTAGAACCTCATTTTTATAATCTCGATATTGTGGAAAATATTTAACAATCGTTGCATCCACAATTGGCGATTCTCCTTTTGATAGCCTGTTCATATTCTTCTTACTAAAAAATTCAGGATGGCGACTAAATAACTCCTTAAAATAATAACCACTATTTCTTTCCCAACCTTGCGAATTAGAAGTCGATATTCCCTTCCCCTTATATCTCATATCAATCACTAATGCTTTATCATGATTTAACGAGTATTGTCTTCCATCGGAAGTTAGCCTAGGCTTATCTAATTCAGACTTACTTATTCCTCTATATGAATATATCATGTTAATTTACTCACATGCCTCCATATTCCAAACCAAAGACACCAGATCATCCAATTCATAATCAGTTTTCACTTCAATATCATGAAGAAAAATTCTATTGTTATCATTGTCAAAAAAAATTAACATATCATCATTACTATTCTTATTTGCAGTTCCCAGGAGAAAATATCTTTTCTCCGGGAAATAATAGCTAGCCTCTACATACTGCTGCTTTATAAAGCTGATTAAATTATCACTAAATCCATTCGGAATAAAGTATAAAATAGTATCATCTATTCTCCCAGTCAAATGGGCATAATAGTATGTGGAATAATACTCATATACGTCATCAGAAATTTTGAATCCCAACTGTTCACTTACTATTCCCTTAGAAAATCCACTCACAGGATACATTTTCCACTCTACTTCTCCATCAGAATTTTCTTTTGAGATTATGACTTCTTTTTTTAACTTGCTATCAAAAGTCACTGTTGGTCGAGTACCATATTCTTTTTTATACAAAACATTCAACTTTTTGTAATAGTTATCAAAAGACTGTCTCATATGTTTAATCATCGTAAATTCACTCTCTTATATTATTTGCGTGAATGCCAACTCACCACTGTTATTATCATAAATATAGAACTCATCATTTTTTAACCTAGAGATTTCTTCAGGCTTAATAATATTTTCTCTTTTTAGCGTAACATTTTTTGCATTTGTAGTTCCATATGAAAACCTTCCTACAATATTCATATTGTCCGTGTATGTATCACTTATTTCCTTCTTATCATACGATCCCACAATATCCGAATACTTTTGACATGAATATGCTGATATATGTCTTGAAAGCATCATTTTAGACATTCTGCCTAAAACGGAATAAAACAAATTATCTTCTCCAGAAAAATCCGCATATACATCTGTCCCAGACATACAAACAACTGATTGCATTCCTGATGTTTTCAAGTAATCTTCAACAAGCTTATTGCCCTCAGGTTTAATACCATCCAGGCATAGATAAACCCGTTCTCCTTTATTCTTCAGCATTTCTATCTCAGACATTATTATATTTAACAACAATTTATTAGCGTTACTACGCAAGTCAATTACAACTGCGCCTCTCTTTTTTGCAATCTCAGCAATGCTTACTGCGTTATATAAATTATTTTTCTTGGCAAGAATAAATTCCGCCTCATTCTTTAATTCTGAGAAAAAATTTTCTATATTTCCACGTTCCAATTCTCCCTGTACTATTTGTGTTAATATACTTCTTGAAACGCTCTCTGTTATCAATCCTTTTGTCTCTGCTTCATTAACCTTATCTATTAACATAAGGTGTGGGCATGTTATATACATCCAAATATATGGCTGTATATTTTTTGATCTTATAAAACTCGAAATTCCATCTATATAATATTTTCCAGTCCCCTTTATATCATACTGGTCATTTTTTGAATTCATTATAATATGGCAAATTTCATTGTCATTCAGTCCTATAAATGGATCATAAAAAGGAAATTGTCCATTCAAAAAAGTCACATTTGAAGTTCCAAAACAATTCACCAAATAATTTTCCAAATTATAATTTCCCTCGTGGAGAACAACCGGTATGTATCCTTGACCATATGCACATTCAATTCCTTTTGCCAACGCACGTAACCTAATAAATTCATCTCCACCGGACAAGATTATATTTCCTATAGCCTCATTGTTATCAAAAAAATCTTCAATCTGACTTGGCTGATAGTATGTTATCCTTTGAGACTGTACATTTTCAGCCTGGATTCTTTTCAGTTGTTTTTTTTGTTTATGACGTTTTATCAGCGCCCAAGTTAATCCTAGCGGCGAATCGAATGCATCATTAATATCTCCCATACACTCACCTCATTATATTTTTTATTTATATTCATCAAACATGAATATAAATGGTTCTTTAAACGGCATACCTATAACTGCCTCACCTAGTCTAAGCTCTCTTAAATCCCAATCTTCCACGACATGTGCCCTTTTTTCTTCTTCGGTAATAATATTGGTTAATGTTTTTCTTTGCTCGATAATTACATTTTCACCATATAAATCAGAAGTAAACTTCCTAGTCTCCGCATCATTTGCTCTAAACGAAAACACAGACGAAAATCCAGCTAATATGTTTTTTCCTCTTTCCTCACCATATGCTTCTGTCATTTGGTTTACCGACTGTATTCCAGCCATTATTTTTAAACCTAGGCTTCGTCCAAAATTTACACCATCGTCAATATGCTGCAGATATGGCAACAGTTTAAATTCATCAAATATCATATATACATTACCATTCTGATTGCCTCGTCCCAACACCTCTTTCAAAGCTAAATCTATTAATAAACTATAAATGGGTGCCAATGTATCTCCTAACGATAAATCATATTCAATAAATAATACTTTCCCACCTTTTTTCCTGACAAAATCCCTTATTGAAAAGGATCCCTTATCAGCAAAAACTCCTGTTAATATTTTTCTTATGCACCCAAGTAGTTCAGAATAAACTCCTAAAGCCTGTCCACTTGCATCTTTATCTATATAACTACTGACAGAATACCATTTGGGGTGTTTAGAAATAAAACTTCTTAACATAGTAATTGTTGAAGCATCAAAGGTCTTCTTAAGCACAGAATTATAATATCTTTTTTTCTTATACTGAGGATTATCCTTTCCTCGTTCCATCATGCAAAGTAAAATTACCGCAAATAAATCTCTCGCAGCATTTGGGAAAAATGGATTTTTACTTTTTTCGATTGCCTCTTTAAATATAGACCATGATATTTCATAAATATTATTTTCTATTTCCTGGCTATCCCAACCATCCGCTAAAATCTCTCTAAAAAGATTCCATTTTTGAGACTTTGACCTATACTGAATAGAATTTCCCAATATCAAATCTTCTTTCGCACCAAATTTATTATAATAATCCCCCTTTGTATCAAATATTATCATTACATCATTTTGAGTCATCTTGCTTTTGAGTTGATCTAATATAAGATAAAACGCATTGGTCTTACCACTACCCGTACCACCCGATAACAATATATGTTTACTCATAATATCATTATCTATGTTTAAATATTTTCTCGAATTATTACAATATCCTGGTAATGATATATAATTTAAACCACCACATACATTGTTTTCACCCAAAATCGAGCCAAACACCGGCTTTCTATTGACATTCATCCTGACTTTCTCTCTCCTCATTTACAAACTTTTCAAAATAAATGGTATTTAAAACAGAAAATATTTTTTTTAAATTATCTATTTCATCAATTTCTAACTTTTTTTCATTTTTGCTTATTTCTCTTTTATTTTTTCTTATTTTGTTATATGAAATGTTATTATCCCCCAAATACGCCATAACATTTGTTAACAAATAAAGCTCTCTTTCATTAGAAATAATTCTGTCCTTTCTATGCTTAGTTAAATATTCATTAATATCATCATACTGAAACACTGTTAATCTATTTAAATATCTTTTTATAAATCTCTCCAACATATACCATTCATCTTCATTAAATTCATATATTATCATTATCTTATCCTAACATATATTATATTTTGCGTTGGATTTACATTAACAGATACTTCTCCATCCATTATTTCTGCATTCATAGCCTCCAATGTACACTCCAGCACAATTTTCTGAATTAAATTTGTATCCAAATTCTGTGGCAGTTTAAGTACAAAATCATAACATTTTTCTCTTATTCTTTCATATATCTTTTGACCTAATTCAGCTCTTGACGACACAACATATTTGTCCTGATTATATATAAAAAATTTATTATTATTTGCATTAGGAATTATACTTCTGTTCCAATAATGATCCATCGAGATCAAAGTATCATCAATTAAAAAATAATCGTATCTTATATAATCGTGCATTGACAAGGTTGCATCATATGTAACATCAACATGATAAAAATCATTATCAATCTTAACTAAATTCCATGCATGCTCTTCTGAATCGGAAAGTGTATGTACAAACCCTTTTCCATATATTAAGTAATTTTCAATTCCCAGCTCATCCAAAATTAATTTGTAAAGTTTTGAAAAACCATCACAAACACATTTTCTCTTCAATAGGGGACCAATAATTGTATGCACCTCATAATTGTTCTGCTTTTCATATTTAATGTTACGAATCAAAATATCGTGTAAATGTTTTGCTATACCATTTACACCTTTATCCTCTTTTAATCTTGATAAAATAATGCCTACTTGCTGTTGACATCTTTCTCGTAATTCCTCAGTCTGTTTTCTTGTGTATTTATATTTAGGAAATATATTGATTTTTTGCCCAGTTTCCTCCCACCTCCATTCATCAACGAAAAACAACCATGGAGTATCATCTATTAAACTACTCAATATACCATCAACATTAATATTTCCTATATAATGTCTATTTACTGTTATTTTTTCCTTATATCTACTTAATTCTTTTAGAATTCTTTCTTTTATCGAACTTATAATTAATTGTCTGTCATTCATATATAACAGCTTCGCTACCCCTTATATAACCTCGTTCAACTCTCCATTTTGATGGTTCCTTCTTATCAAAATTGATATCTAAGTACCCTGTGGTTTCAACTTTCTTTCCACCTAACTTCAAAATCACATTAAAGTCGATTAATGCAGTTCTTGAAAACCAATCCCATGTAACAAACTTATCTGTTATGGTAACACTCTCCACATTATCCTTTGTACAGATCAAATATTCATTTGTATCTTCCGAAATCTGGCTATACTCACCAACAATTAAGTTTTTTACTAGTTCTTCATCAACAGATTTTTCTATAGCACTTATTTTTATTCTGTGATTAATAAAAATACATATCACTAACAAAACAACTATTATAACTGATAAATTTCTTTTTACACTCCCGTTCATCCGTCCACTCTCCTAATCATTTCCCATTCCCAGATAATAATCAGTTTCGCCTGAATTACTATAAACTGAAATAGTATACGTTTGTCCTGCTGTTAATATAACTGTATGAACGTCATCATAAGTATCTTCATCATTTGACCTGAATGATGTTGACTGCCCTTCTTCATTTGATATCAAAACTCTAATCCCATCACTGCTACTTGTTACAGCCTTGAATTTTACTTTATACTCTCTGTTTCCATATGACGGATGATAATCACTTTTCAATGTAACAGTATACCTATCATTATCAGCAGCGTTATCCAATGAACCAGTAAAACTAATCTTAGTATATGGACTCCAAGCTTGAACAGTATCTGATATTCCGTATCCTAGTTCTGGTTGTGTATTTTTTCTCCATCTCGCACTGTCTGCAAAATAAAACAATAACACTGAAGCCACACATATAATGAGCACAACTATCTCTGCTCTCAATGTATTTTTTTTATTTTTCGATTGCTGACCACCATTGATACTTGCCGTGCGATTTGTCAATACTGCGACTTGTCTCGGTGCAGGCGCAATTCCTGGTATATTTTGTTGCTGAGACACAGCAGCTTGTATATTATTATTGAATTTTTTATCAATCTCACACCACGGACATGTATGTAATCCTTTCATATATTGATGAGTCGGATTAACCTTACACTGTTGCAATTTATTTATAAAATGCTCCAATGCATTATGCCATTCTCTCGCAGTTGGACGCTGCTTAGGATCAATTCTCCCATCTATAAAAGCCCGATCAAATAACTTTACTATTTCAGTTGGAAGAGTATTCTTATCCGCTACAGCTTTTGACATATGCACATACCCAGGCTTGAAACAATACATATCCTTTTCAACTGCTATACTTCCCACTCCTGGTGCTCTGGTTGAAATAGACTCATTACTATTTATATCTATTCCAAAAAATGGTGTAAACCCGTTCATTATAAGTTTAAAAATATGTATTGCTAATGCAAAATTATCTGTTTCCTTCGTAAATGTTTCTAATGGAGCATCTTCATATGTATATGATTTTCCTGTCTGTGGATTAGTCCCTTTACATTTCAATAATAATTCTGGTGCTACATATCCATCAAAGCAAACCTTACACCTATATGTTCTTCCAGTTTTCCTATCCTTGATATGATATGAATCAGTATCCCAAAACGCAACATGCCCTGTATTCATATCTACTCCTATATTGCACGGACTAAAATCTCCAAGGACAACCCCCGCTGTATGTAGCACCTCTATGGCTGCACAAATATTTTGCGCAATAATAAGTTTTTGCTTAAACGTCAATCCTTTGTATTCTTTAGGTGGATATTTGTAAACGGGTTGCAGTTCTCCCGAAACATCTATTTTAGGCATAATAAAACCAACAAAGTCTTTTACATTTGAGTATATAATATCCAGTGGCCAAGCTATCTGAAATAATACCGATTGATCCGGCGGATTCGCCACCATTACCTTCAGCTTTTCTTCCAGTTCTTTGGAACATAATCCATGATAGTAAACTTTTGCACATTTTTCTGAGGCATTAAAAATCTCATATATTTCACCTTCTCCACCTCTGCTGAATGGAAAAGAACAAATATCATATATTTTTCCTGACAAACCAATATATCTCATGACTATTTCCTCATCCTACAAACCACTTAATAATTCCAGAAGCTACATAAACAATCAAACACCCAATCAACGAGAACAAAAGTCCTGCAAAATTTCCGCAAATTCCAATAATCACTGCAACTATATATTTTAATATATAGCCATCTCTTTTCTCTAACTCATTTACAAAATAATACACCCCTGCACTTACGCTCATAACCAGCATAACTATCAAATAAACCCAATCCATACCTGTCCTTACTCTAAAATCCAGTTTATATAGAATACTATAATTGAGAATACCCAATATCACTATCCACGCAACACACATTAATCCTCGTACATATTTTGCTGTTGATACATTACCAAATAATTTCTTTTGTTTTTGTAATGTCTTGTTTAATTTAACATGCTTTGTTTTATTATTTGTACCACGATTATTAAACGTCTTTTGTTGAAGCGGTTTATTATTTACAATTGCTTTGTTAGAGCTAACAATGCCGCTATTCGTTTTATTAAATGTTTTTTGTTGAAGCGGTTTATTGTTATTTGTTTCCATTATTTGCACCCTTCAAATCATATGCGTTTTCATTAAATCTGTTTTTATATCTTTGTATAAGTCTTTCCCAATTTGGCTCCTTATAATAATCTTCAGCCTGCATATGAATATCCAATTCTGTATTGATTGCTACTACTAATGTTTTATCATCATCTACAACATTCTCTGGGAGTTTTTCTATATAAACTTTTCTTCTATCCTTAATTTCATCTTCATTTATCTCTTGTTGAATAAAAATATAGGGATCTAAGAAGAACTTTGCCAGCGATGTATAAATATTTACTGTTTCCTCTTTAAGATATACAGGAAAGAACAGTTCATACATACCATCCGTTGCTAACAGTACACTTACTACATTGTTATCGAATTTACCAAAGTTCCAATATTTTTCGCCAAAACATAATGGGAAAACTCTTCCTTCATCATCACGCTGTTGCCTTGTTACATTATGGAACTTTCCATCCTGACCCAAAGCTATTATTCCACTATCCCCTGAATGTCCAAAAAACAAATTATTTGCTTTCAATACAGCAAGAGATAGCGTAGTATCATACTGATTAACATCCCTTTGATCTTGAATTGCCCTCATTTGAATTGCCTCAAGGGATTTCGTGAAAGCATTTTTTATTGTCTTAATAATATCAACATCATTTTTATTCTCGTTTATTTCCTCACTACATACTTCAACAGCAACATCTACTGCAATGTGCGAGGCAATATCCGAATATAATTCACTGCCTAAGCCATCCGCAACAGCAGCAATGCATAAGTTATCATTTATCACTCGTATAGCATGTGCATCCTGACATACAATATTGTGCTTTGCATGTGCAATTCCCCTTTGAGTAAATCCATATGTATAAATCACCCTTTTATTCTCCTTACTACATCCAATCATCTGTATTCTTATCAACATTTTCAGGAAGTACAATTCCCTTTGGTTTCTCTCCTGGTGAGCTTTGAGAAACTGAACGCATACTCTTCGTCATCCAATCAAAAAACTCCGTAAAGTCCTTGCCTTTTAATACAAGTGATCTTTTACCTCCGCACAGCTTATTCAGCATAGATCTGTCCGCGCCTTCAACAGCCAAGCTCCAAAGATGTAGCTTTCCTTTTTCATCTAAATCTGCAATCTCAGCAGCAATTTCATCTATAGCGCTATTAGGATATCCATCGGTAATCATAACTATCCAAGGTTTATATGGAGTTGTTCCAGTAAATTCATAATAAAAATGACTTCTTTCTCTAACCATATCAATCGCCAGCCTCAAGCCTCCTTCCATATCTGTACCCCCACCAGCTGTCAAATTAACAAATTCCATTTGTTCAACAGGCTTCCATGGCTGTACAAGTTTGACAGTAGAATTAAATTCTACAATTGCCACATCAAGTATATTTTTTGTACGCTCATCTTTACAAACATCCTCTTTAAATCTATTAATTCCCTCATTTAAAGAATTAATTGCATCACCACTCATGGATCCTGAAGTGTCTAATAAAAATAAACAGGCCATATGCGGCTCATTTGCACTGATAATTGTTGGTGTTTCATCATTAAATCCCATAATACTATTGCCTCCTCAACATTAACTTATATTATTCTGCCATATTTATATTTATCGCCTATCAAAATATCTTTTTACAAACCATCCTGTCATATACAAATCGTTCTAATTAAAAATCCAGAACGAGCATACTAATATCAACTAATGGTTCTGTTAAAAATATCTAAGTTTTATAACTACCATTATCATTATTACTTTTAAATAATTAAACTATTTCCACTCCATGTCATTGTACATAGTAGACTCAAAACCTTTTGTTCTTAGTCTATATACCATTTTATCCAAAGGTTTTCTCCATATATTTCTAAAAAAGGAATACCTCCCCAAAATGCGTACTACGGAAGGACTAATTGTGTAATATAATTTTATAAATAATCTTCCATACCAAGTTTTCGCTAAACAGTAATCCCTAAATCTTCTAAGAGTCCAAACCTCAGGGCAGTCATAACTTCCATATACACATGTAGCAACATAACATCCACCTTGTTTTTGGGTTTTAGGCTCATTTTCTGAAGAACTCGTATCTCTACTACTTGAAGGACTTTCTGCAATTAGCTTATTTATACCTGTCCAATAATTTCCATTTCCAATCTCAATTATATTATTAACAACCGAAATCGCATCTTCATCATTATTTTGTGCTGCTTTCAACCACCATTGTCCCGCTTGCATATAGTCCTTTGATACTCCATAACCGTTATAATAATATGTGCCCACAATTCTATATGCAGGAATAAAGCCATATTCTGCCAATGCATAAAAAGCTTTAAAAGCACTTACATAATTACATTTGTCACCCAATTCCCCAGCAAGCAATGCTAACGCTGGTAATACATCATGATCATCACCATCTCCACCATTGTTTAGAGATGTCAAGAGCCACCTTAACGCCTCCTCATCGTCCACATATTCGTTATTTTTTATAAAGCCTATTTCACCATTTAAATACAAGTGTGCCATCATTGTTTGAGATTTAACATTTCCCGCACATGCCGCAAAAATCATAAGTCGCTCAAGATAACCAACATATTGATTAGGTCTCTCTAGCGAATCTAACGTATCTAAAATATCAATTTTACACATTAATTCATACAGATGGTCACCAACCTGTGTATATGCTATTTCTCCTATATCATATAGACCTAGTACATTAGCAATCTGATCCGGGAAATCATATTTGTTTCCCAAACTATTGACTATTATTTCTGCTGCTTTCGCCGGATTTCTCTCAACACCATAACCAAACTGATAACACAATGCCACTTCGCATGCCCAGTCTTCTGGAAATCTTTCTTTTGAAAAAGCTTCTATCATACCTTGTACACTTTTCCGGGATAGAGCATTGTAAATTTCATTTGTTTTTTTACAACTATTCATGTATTCGCACTTACCAGACTCTGATAAGTTTTCCCATAAAGCTAGTATTTTTTCTGCATCCAAGCAATTACCTGTACCTAAAGCTTCATAAAACAATCTTTCAAGTGCCTTACTTACTCCCATAGACGCAGCTTTATTAAGCCATTCTTTGTACTGAACTAAATCAACGCTTGTTCCCCAACCATATAAAAAGCAGTCCGCAACATACATCATGGCATATCTATATCCTTTAGAAGCTTTGTCACAATACCTTTTAAATATTAACTGCAAATCTCTGGTTTGATCTATCATAATTGCCACTCCTTTTACTCATAGTTATATTTTTTGTAAATAATAAGTTTTATATATAATTTCCAAGACAACCCTCGACCACACATTATCATTAAATATATATATAAATCAGTTGCTATAATGGGGTTCAATTTTATATTTCTCAATTATTACACACACAACATTAAACATTATTTGCACATAACACATTTCCTTTTATGATTATCTTATAATTAAGCATATAAATTACATATTATTTCTATTCATAAAATCATGCGAATTCATTCCATATCCTGCTTGCGGCTGTCCTCCTGCATTATCGTTTCTTTCAAAGACCAACATATTAAATGTTTTCTCATTATATCTAGATCCTATTCCTATTGATGCCAAACATCCCGCCATACATCCCTTATCTTCAACAACAGGAACTTCCTGAATTTGAACAAGTCTCCATCCACCAACAGCCTCTCGGTTCAATATAGCAGCATACTCCTTCATCGCTTCATCATAACTATCATTTTTTGTAATTTTCATTCCTAATGGACCTAACACTGTTTTGTACTGCATATCTTCATCCCTCCATTTTTATATTAACATCGACAACACTAATTTTAACTAAAAACTATTGCTGTGTGTGTTATTCATTTATTTGCATATTGTATGCATTATGGATAATCTTCACCTCCATTTGGTGGGTGGCACCGTAATAATCTTCTAATGCCCTTTACCACGCCTTTTACAATTCCGTATTTATCAATTGCCACCAACATATACTGTGAACATGTTGGTTCAAATCTGCAGGATAATCTGACCTTTGCAGGCGCATATCTCTGATAAACTTTCACAATCCATATTACAATTGATTTTGCAAATATTGAAACTAGACTAATATAAATCACTACCAGCGCAAGTATAATCTGATACCGTTTAAACGGAACATAAAATGTTAACCGCTTTGAAAATATTATCCACACAACCATAACGGCTATCATAAGCACTGCTAACCATATTCCTTTTTTTAAATTTACTTCTGGTCTATAAATTTGTTCTCTCATACTTTGCTCCGCAGAACGCATCTCCCGAAGCGCAATGTCTATAGCCTGCGATATACTCTCTTCTTTGTTTTCTCCAATAGTATTCTCATAATCACCATTCATTCTTGAGTTATTTAAAGCTTCTGTCATCTGAATGTATGGACTTCTGTTCTCTATATCAAAATGCATATTTTGTTTTAAATTAGTAAAATCATAATCTTTCATATAACGGGTCTCTTTAGATAACAATATATCACGCATAACTGTTGTATTGTTATTATATGGTTTATTGTGTAGATTTCTATGTCTATATGTACTTATATAACGTTATATCCATCTATTCCTCTGTCAGTTTCGAACATATAATGTTAGTTTACTGGATTTTTTGCAATCCCACATTTCTTTTGTACTCATATAAATCGTTTACAAGGTATTCGTTTGTTTTCCTTTCCACGTTTGCATTCCATGATTTCATACTATATTTTTGTTGAACGGAATGCTATTCTACATATTTCATTTTTCCAAAAATATTCTTTCTATAGTGCCCCAATTCCTCTGCCAGTCCCTGTTTTAACTGTTCATTCCTAATCTCGTTGTAAACCATCATAAGGAAATTGTATGCCCTATCAATGCAATTCTGTGTTTCCATCATTCTTATTATAGTTGCCTGTTTTTTTACTATTTCCAAATAAACAAGCTCTTGATATGCGTTCTTCTCTGTCCTTGCTAGTTCCACATCATCTTCTACAAATGATATAAATTTACAATAATCATCTAAATTTGAATCTGTTACTTTACAACAAAGAGCGTATAATAATCTAGATTTCTTGTCATTTAAATTAAGTACACGCATAGCATCATCTTCCGCTCCCTGCAAATACAAATAAAATCCATACCAATATGACGCATCTACAAAATTATTATATGCCATTCTACTGTCTATCCCTTCAATAGCTTGATGTGTTTTTAGATACGCATCAACCAAATAAGAATACTTATAATAATCCAGTACATTCTCCTTACATTTATCCAAGCCTTCTCCTTCTATCCCCAATGTCAGCAAAATACTATTAAACCCACTCAAATAAAACAATGCCTTCACCACTCTCGGCGATAATTTGGATACATCTGATAAATCCATTGATTCACATGCTTTATTAAACCACTTGGCAGCCAGTCCCGGTACCGATTTTTCTCCTTGTCCTGCATAATACTCACCAAGCAATAACATATATTCAATGTCTCCAGCATTTGCTCTTGCTTCAGCTTCCTCGATTGTCATAAATTATACCCCCGTGTCTACTAATTATTAAATATTGAAGTTCATTTTTGCGTACTTTCCTCCGAACTTACAATCTGATCAAATTTTCCCATAAAAATATCCTCACTTTCTATTTTTTATTTTTTAGTTAGATATTTATGTCACCTTATAATTTAATTCATAATTTTCCTTATTTTGGGTAGTTTTATGTGTAACTAAAATTTTCCACAAACATACAATTCGAAAGCTGATTTTCAACATTGCCTAAATGATGTGCAATCGAGTGATTTTTGATTAAGCATACGCAATCCTTACCCCAAATACTTCCATCCGAATACGCTTTTTTGGAATAGTGCAAGTTCAGCTCCCAATTCATCAGCAAAATCCTTTGAAACCATTTCTAATTTAATCGCAAGGCTCTGCTGATCAAGTTCATTTTGAAGTAAATCATGTGCACGTTTTAAATCCTTACAATTATACAAAAGATATGAATATGCACACCATACTCCCTTATTATATAAATGCCACTCTATAAGCTGCCATGAACACGGTCGTTTTATCTTTGAACCATCATTTAAAACTTTAAGTTCTGTATAAGAACTGCTTCTTTCTCCGTCAAATTTACTTTTAATTGTACTCATATCCTGTCCCGTAGCTTTAGCATACTCAACCCACTCCTGGCCAAGTTCAAAATGAATTACACCCCTTAAAAGTCTGAATTTTAGGTCGTCTTTACAACCTTTATAACCAGATGATGTTTTTAATGCGCCTTCCAAGAGTCTCTGTTTTCTATACACTTCTTTTATTGCATCTGATATTTCATCAAAATTAATCAAATAATAAGTAAAAAATGCATAGTAAAACATAGAATCATAATATATATCTGGCAATTTAGCCGAATCATACTCATCACCAGCATATTTATTTCTATCCTTATACAGACTTAAAGTCTTTTCATACAAATCTCTCCATTTGTCATACCAGCCTTCGCCATCATCTAAATTCTCACTATTACTTATAGCTTCATCATATTCCTCAAATTTTCCCCTAACATCAGCTACCGCCAGTCTATAGTCCAAAGCATCTGCAGCATGCTTGTAAAACTGCACCCTTTCCTTTGAACGATCTACTACATTTTTAAAAACTACAACATCAGCTTCTGTGTCAACATATTTTTTTGACAATTTGTAGACTGATTTTGCGTCTTCCAGCTCCTCACTCCACTTATCTCTGATTACATGTGGATCTTCATATGTAGGGAAATGCTGGTACATTTCAAAATTTTTTAGCACCTTATCCTTTAAAGCGAAATAATTATTATCTGCGTTTTTCTTCGAAAAAAACATATTTCTACCATTCCTTCCTTGTTTAATCATATATTTTAAGTAAAAACATACATTTTTATTGAACAAAAGAATTGCGAAACATCCCAAACCCTGAATGCAATCAGCCAAAAGTCTAATTACATCCAGAGTCAGGACCTTTTTTCTCTTTTGTGCTAACTACTTCTAACTACTTTCTTGTAAAGTAACCGTTGCAGCCCGAAGAGCTTTCTGATGGATAGTAATAAGCTCTGTTTCTTGTGCACCATATCTTACCACTGCTGTCTCTCTCATTTGGATCAGCCCAGCCGCAGTCGCCACAACAATACGCACAACATGTTCCCTCCGGGATTTTCACACACTTTTTCTCTTTCGTCATTGTCTTTTCCTCCATTCATTTTATTTACATTTTTGAACGCACACTACACACACTATATGACATTCAAAATAATGTACCTTTTTATCTGCTTTCCTATTATTTTATTTGTTATTAGAAATCCTTTTCCACCTCATATGTAAGTTCATTTACCGCTCCCCCAGAACTCACCTCATACCAGATAATAGTTCCATCATCGGGAAATACGAGTGGAAAATGTACATATTTCAAGCCATTCTCCTTCATTATGCAATTTGCATACACAACATCTGCAGCGGACAATTTCCTCATATCCAACGGATGGCTGTGTATCACGCCAGCAAATGTTATACCTTCTTCATACCAACTCTGCAAAACACTATTAAGTTTTGAAATATCTGGTATATATACTGATTCCTTTTTTTCATAGCTGCTGTGTTGTCCATCAAAGAAAAATTTCTCTATGATATTTCCTCTTACGCCAAGTATTCCTCCCATTTCTGGTGAAACACTTCCAATGGTCTTCATGATGTCATGGTATACACAACCTGAAATACACACCCCAGGGCTGTCCTTGCTTGAGATATCTTTTCTTCTCATCCCTGTATCACCACATCCCCATACCTTCTCCCGACCTTCACCGTCTCACCATCCATCATCGTGATCACCTGACGGTTGTAGCTTCTCACATAGTCTCTGTTCACCACAGCTGCGGCCGAGCATCTTACAAAATTATCGGGAAGCTCCTCCACGATCTCGCTGAGTGGCCTGTACTCATAGAACACACCGTCTGATTTATCCGTTTTCCTTGTCGTATAATACTTCGTCACGCGTTTCTCTATTCGTATGTACATTATGTCGCGGCAGTCGAGGATGTTGACATTTCTGTCGTACCGGATCTTCACGAAACGCTTGCGCTCGTCGCTGTGCAGTTCATCCATGAGCTTGTCCACAAGTGTCACAAGTCTCGCATCGTGCCTGCCTTTCAGCATGCAGTTCACATGCCGGGCATCATAAATATCCAATTCGTCTGGAATTTTATTTGTGTAAAAGATTATGTTACATGATGGGACACTGTCATTGATTTTGCGGGCGAGCTTCACACCGTTTTTGCCGCCAGGAAATGACAGTTCTGATATAAAGATATCACAGTCGAACTTCTGATCATCGAGATCTAACATTACCAAATCAAGGTTATATGAAATAATCGTCACATCATCATAACCAATACACTTGTTTTGCAGATAATCACGTACTTTTGAGACATGGTCTGCCTTGTTTTTCAGATTTCTTTCTGTATTTCTGGAATTTTCCTTAAGATTTCTAAGCTGCGAATTTAATAGAAATACTGTCCTTGCTGTCTCGGCAGGGTTTACGTCACACACACCTATCTTCATATTTGAATTTCTCTCCCCTCGATTTATGCGGATCTCCGCCTCATTACCCTCTGACTGTAGCGAAATATGGGAGGTTATTCAATTATTACCATACTTTAAAAAGTCTAAAGTAATATATAATTCAGCCATTGAAAAAAGCACTCCTGTCATCGCGTTGTCTATATTACATTTTTCAATGTCCAGTGTTCATCGTGTTGGTCTTTTTCATTTCATTCCGTCACCGAATGTATTTTTTGTCCAATTTCTACACAAAAATCCAACTTATTTTGTTGAATAGCGACGATTTATAGTATATATTCATATGTAGCCGGTTACAAAGCTTATATTTTCAAATAATACGAGGGGGAGGATACACATATGAACTACCGCACCAGACCAGCTGAGCATATCTGCTCACTTGAAGATCTGTTTATAAACTATCTCGGGCTTGATATACCCATAGTTCCGCAGACTTCTTCTTATTCCAATAAGCACACTTTCAGCCAGTTATTTTTTACACAGAATACGAATCAATGCGATGACATTGACAAAATTCTGTCTTTTTCTGTGTTCAAGGACTCCTCACTTGAAAAATTGAAAGCGGCAGCGTTATCGCCAAGGCAGCCTATGTATTACCTCATCCATCCAAATGAGAGTTACCCGACAGGCCTTAAGCTGGGAGTGTTCTTTTCCAACCTGGCAAACAAGAACTACAGCGGAAATGAGCAGCCTCCTGCGATCAGAGAAATACTGAAGTCAATAGATTATGACAAGCTGTGTTCTCACTTAGCTGTCCTTATAGAAAATAAATGTAATGAGAAGCAGGAATTTATCACGGAACTCCAATCATATCTGAGTAACGTGATGGCCTGTGACAGTGAACTAACCAGTTACTGCTCTCTGTTCAGATGCGCATCACCTTCAGAATATCTTACGACCTTCCTTTTATATGCATTGTTTGACGATGTCAACTTTCCGGCATATGCCTCCGAGGTCGCTCTGTCCAGAAAAAATACGCAGTCAGGTAAGACGGCTCCTGCAATTGACCTGAACAACCCACATTTTCAGAAGCTAATGAATGATACACGGCGTACTGACAGACTTCAGGCATTTGCAACATATACACTCATAGTGCTTTACTCTGTACAGATGCTGGGGGCTGTATTTTCGACAGTGCTGATGGACAGCTATGACGAAACCAGTTTCAAATGGAACATGTTTATCATATCCATGCTGTGTGCTTCCATCATACTCACATCTCTCAGGTTCATTCCATTCTCACTGCACAGAAAATACTCTGAGCTCAGCCTCATACTAGAGCATTCTGTCCTGGACGAGAAGAACAATACCTACAGCATCACCTGGAAACATTTTCAGAACTGTTCAAAGTCCTTCAATGCCATACAGAGAAACAGACGAATCATCATAACTCTGTTCTGTATACTGGGAGGCTGCTATGTCGTACTGTCATTTGTGGTGAACTCCTTTCCACTGCTGGTGGCTCTCGTCAGCCTTTCATTTGGTGCAGTGCTGATGATCGACAGCATACTATACGACCACATAGCCTATAAAAAATATGATATGTATTTTATGGATGAATCTACTAAACGCATTCCTTCATCCGCGTACGGGGCAGCCCGCATGTGCGCATGGGATTACGACCCCAAAATGGATTCCTTCAGACATACCATGTATAACAGACTAACCAATTACAGTGAAGACTGCATAAGATATATTTATGATCAGGTGTCTGATACGGCAAGATACAGTTGGGCTACCCTGACAGCTTTCATCATAACGCTGTCGTCCATCGGCGTTGTAGCCGAGATTCTCCAGCTTGTCAGACCTGATCTGGAATATTTTCGCATGCCGACTGCGACAATGCTCTATTCCGTCTCGATGATACTCATTCTCATAAGCGGAATACTCAACATTCTTATATTGCTGAGAGCAAGAGCCCACTTTCAGAAAATGGCAGAATTTTCATTCTATGCAGGCAATCCTGATGCGGAAAACTCTGACTCCACCCAATTGTTCAGACATCATCTATACGCTGGTAGCATATCTGAGCTTGCAATTGCCCGCGGAATATACAATTACAATTTCAGCATGTATGAACAAGGCATCTGCACATCGGATATACAGCCGCCTGATGACAGATATCATCCGACCTTCATAGTAAATCAGAAGCAGCACCTGATCACGGATGTTGCGCTGTGCATATTTGTCGCCTACTTCAGTCTGGCTGTATGGCACACAAACAGCCTGCCCAACCTTATATATCTCCCGGCACTGGTTGTTATCTATATACTGTGGGCATTTGCAATATATCCTTTTCTGAAATACAAAAAGATAAAAACCAGTATCCGCAAGCTGTAAAAAAGAGGGCATATCACATCTGATATGTCCTCTTTTGTTCGTAACTATTCTGTTTTACGTGCAGTGAACTGCCTGATAAGCACTGCAGCTAACACAAGCGGTATTCCGATAAAAAGCAGCTTTGTAATTCTCATTCCAAGTGCACCCACGATCAGGCTTATTGCAAATATGCCGAGCTGGTCTCCTATGCCATACGCAAGTGTTGATGCAGCCGATGCCCTTCCTCTGACCTCTGGCTTCACGCTTTCCATCACCATGAGATTGATGAGTTCTTCTGCCGAGAAATAAAATCCATGCATACATCCCCACAGCACGCCGAGCAGCAATGCCGAGTGAGTGTGTCCGGCTCCAAATGTGAATGCCATACCGAACACGAAGCTGCAGGCAATCCCAAGCCTCACGATCTTTGTGCGCTGCACCATGTCGGCAAGAACTCCTGTGACAACATTTATAATAAGTGATATGACCGGCTGGACAAGCAGCACTGTATTTACATCCTGTTCTCCCATCCCCGAAAATGCACACAATGGTTCATTGTAGTATGTTATTCCCGCGGTCGCCAGTCCCACTGCGCTTATTCCTATGAGCAGCCCCTTCGTATCCGGCTGTTTCCACAGAGTTCCTAGTGTTCTGATAAAATGTATATGCTTATCATTCTCCTTGTCTGAGCTGCCATGTTTTTCTGCTTCCAACGCCCGGTTCTCATCACCGAAAGTTTCTTTTACAGCGGACACTTTGCAGATTGCTTCCCCATCTTCCATTGCATTCTGTATATCATCCGCACCGTTCTCTGGGAATCTGTACGCCGTAACCAGTGTAAGGCACAGCATCCCGCCGATTATTCCCACCCAAAACAGTATTTGCCAGTTTCCTCCATCGCTGCTCACACACCGCGAGCGGAGCAGAGGTATGCACATAGCCGCTGCCATGGACACGCCTCCGCATATTCCCCTCACTGTTGCCCGGTATCTCCTGTCTATTACATCCACGATATATATCATATGTATATCGAGCGAATATCCAAGTATCAGCACGCCATTGCCAAGCAGATATACAGGAAGATTTTCTGCAAATATACATATGACACTTCCTGCCACAAGGAGCGATACGTTTATAATAAGCATCCTCTTCCTGCCTATTATATCCGTATACGATCTGACAAACGGAGTGAGCATCCCAATGAGATAAAATGGCAGCATCATCCTGCTCATATACGCTATGGCGGAGTCTCCGTCCATTCCTTTCGGAATCATTAAGAATGTTCTTGCCGACAGAGACTGTGTTCTTCCAAATATCTCTGTGCAGTAGGAATCTATGAACTGGATCAGGATTATAAGCGCAGATACTGTGACAACCGAAACTGCCAACCTTTTCTTTTTATATCTCTCCATGCCACTATTCATCCAATGCTATTTTCTCCTGTATATCTTTATTTAAATCTTTCAAAGCGTTTCTGTCGCCATAAGTCAGAATATGATATTTCTTCTCACCAGTCTTCTTTCTCAGCACATGCGATACTGAATATATGTCATCTGATTTAGTATCGCTTATTCCTTCAACTCTAAACGAATACGGAACTTTACATTTTCCCTGTATTTCCCCTAGTGAATTTTTATCATCTCCCAGGCACACTGTAAACTTTAGATTTGCAACTCCTAATTTATAAGAAAACGTCTTTGTCTCTATACCCATGGCCACACTGGAATCTTTAATGGTAATATCACCCAATCCAATAAGAATACTAGTTTTCTTATCTGCAAGGTCGTATGGATGATCTTCATTAAAAAATATTTCTCCCGGTCGTAGACCTCTCTCAGTCAATGCATGATTATAAAAATCATCCGCCTTTAGGCATGATGCGACTCCCGTCAAATGCATGAATGAGGATTTCTTAAACATAACCTCAAAATAATCATTATTGAATACAAACATAAATGTATTTCCAACAAATACCTCTTTATATTTTAATGCCGCTCTATGTATTCTCCGTATTATCTGTGATTTCCCCAATATTCCTCTCCTTATAGTACATAAAAAGGGAAGCTCATCGCTTCCCTTTTTGAATAACCACTGGCCGTTCGCCTTGATATCACTCAAAGCATCTGCGTATGACCTAATCCTCATACTGGATATGATATTGTACTTTAAGTACCTTCGTATCACCCGAATCATTATATTGATATCATCGCAATAATATAGCCACGGATTCTTTGTTGCTCCGTGTGCAACCCAGTGCTTTCTTATTTATTATACTATACTAAACATATACAAATGTCAATGTATATCTCTTACTTACTAACCTTCCTAAAGTTCTTCTTACCACGTCTCACAACAACGCCCTCTCCGTCGAACTTCTCCTGTGGAATTGTAGTCTGGACATCTGTGATCTTCTCGCCGTCCACAGCGACACCGCCCTGCTCTACGGCACGTCTGCCCTCGTTACGTGATGTAACAAGACCTGACTTAACGAGAACTGACACGATATCGATGGCGCCGTCCTTGAAGTCATCTGCTGCAAGTGTTACTGATGGCATGTCTGCTGCAACACCCTTGGAGAACAGTGCCCTTGCGCTCTCCTGTGCCTTAGCAGCCTCCTCCTCGCCGTGTACAAGCTTTGTGAGCTCGTATGCAAGGATCTCCTTTGCCTGGTTGAGCTGGCTGCCCTCCCAGCTGTCCATCTTATCTATCTCCTCAAGTGGAAGGAATGTGAGCATACGGATGCACTTCAGAACATCTGCATCTGCCACATTTCTCCAGTACTGATAGAACTCAAATGGTGATGTCTTGTTAGGATCGAGCCATACAGCACCCTTCTGGGTCTTACCCATCTTCTTGCCCTCTGAGTTGAGGAGAAGTGTGATTGTCATGGCGTATGCATCCTTGCCAAGCTTTCTTCTGATGAGCTCTGTACCGCCAAGCATATTGCTCCACTGGTCATCGCCGCCGAACTGCATGTTGCAGCCGTACTTCTGGTACAGTGCGTAAAAGTCGTAACTCTGCATGATCATGTAGTTGAACTCAAGGAAGCTGAGTCCCTTCTCCATACGCTGCTTGTAGCACTCTGCACGAAGCATGTTGTTGACTGAGAAGCATGCTCCAACATCGCGGAGAACATCTACATAGTTCAGGTCGAGAAGCCAGTCTGCGTTGTTGACGAGAAGCGCCTTGTCCTCTGAGAAGTCTATGAACTTGCTCATCTGCTTCTTGAAGCAGTCAACGTTGTGCTGGATAGTCTCCTTTGTCATCATCTGTCTCATATCTGTACGGCCTGATGGATCACCGATCATGGCTGTACCTCCACCTATCAGCGCGATAGGCTTGTTGCCTGCCATCTGAAGTCTCTTCATCAGACAGAGCGCCATGAAGTGGCCTACATGCAGGCTGTCAGCAGTCGGATCAAAGCCAATATAGAATACTGCCTTACCATTATTTACTAAATCTCTAATTTCATCTTCATCTGTTGTCTGCGCTATAAGCCCTCTGGCTACAAGCTCGTCATAAATCTGCATGTCCCTCTAGACCTCCTGTATTTATTTATTCAATGTGCGGTTCACTAGCACCACACAGGCAAATATTATAACATTTTGCTATGCACTGTGGCAAGTATATACACACAATTCCCTGTATTATTTTCTTATAAATCGTCCTTCACACGTCATTTTCTGCCGTCATCTGCAAATTGGCATATATATCTCCGGCACAGACCTCCTGCCATTGCTACGAGCAGGAATATGTATGGCGTTGTAAGTGACTGGTTCAGATTGACAAATGCCTGAACGGCATACCCAGTTATCCCGAACAGCACAGCTATCATACCGCCCTCATCAGCAACATACCCAAGCAGGCACTCCAAGCCAGTCCTTGAATCCCTTGCAAAACTTGAATCTCTTGCAACCCTTGAATCTCTCGGGGTCTTCTTCTCCTTCGATCTTTTTCCTGCAGATTGTCCGCTTGCGCTTTCATTCTCATTCATCGCAGCTCCTGATACCGCAGTCCTAACTAAAGCAGCCACCGTGGTAACCAGCAGCCCCACATAACTCACCGCCCCGAATATTCCGGTAGTTATCAGATACTGCAGATACTCATTGTGAGCATTATCATATATAACACCCACCGTATTCATCATATCGTCATAGTACCTGTCAGTCATGATCGCCTTCACTGATTCATTTCCATAACCGAACAGCCTCTGTGGAACACTGAAATCACTATACGCCTCCATGAGTCTCCTCCACACAAAACCCCTGTAGTTTCCCCAGGAATCTTCAAATGAAAATATACCCATGTGGTTGTGCGCCGCATATATAACAACAGCCACGATGCCTGCAAGTGATACGCCGACCGATACAGCAAGAGCTGCCTTTCCGCGGAACTTCACAGTCCACTTTGAAGCCAGCCTTATGGCCGCCCATACAACGAGAACGACCACGGAAACTATCCACACCATCCGGCTGTCACTCACAAAGCAGCTCAGTCCGTCAAGTTCTGAATATCCGTTATCCGTTCTTCCCAGCATAATGCTGATCGCCAGGACTCCGCACGCCATAACCAGGCATACATCTGCAAATTCTCTTATTCTTCCGCGGTATGACGCCCATATCCATGCCACAATCATAGCACCACCCACGCCTGCATATGCAAGGTTTGCATTGGATATGATCACCGCTCCTGTTCCTGTGAGCACAGCGATGACTGCTGTTATCCGTATCACTATGCTCTCTTTTCCCTCCGAGCTGATATACGCCCCGGCTGCCATCGGAACCAGCACGCACAGGAAGCTTGCAAATATGTCGATATTGCCAAATGTGGATATGTATACATTTCTTATGCTCTGCATCAGCCCTTCCCTGAGTCCAAGGAAATCATATCCCATGAACTGGCATATGCCGACAATTCCCACAAATGAGCCCGCAAGCATGAATATGACCACCACATACCGCCTTATCCTGCAATATCTCGCCATACACACATACAGGAAAAAGGCCAGCAGCACGAACTGAAGTCCGCACCTTCTGCCCTCCTCGCCTGTATATGCTGCTGCCTTATTCCCTGACATAAAGAATGCCAGAACATTTGCCAGAACAAATCCTGCCATGAATATATCCATGGTCATGATATTATGCATATCCATAAAATGTCTCAGGCGTCCAATAAACCTGCTGCCATGTGCCGCCCCTGCTGAAGCATCTACATTCCCGCCTGAGCTCTGCGACCCATGCCCTGTGCTGACATTCCGTCCCAGCACATCCACCAGCACCGCCAGCACCATGAGCACCGCATATATGCACAGCGCAATATAGAACGCCCTGTACTTGGTTACTGTTATATCAAAATATTTGTCATGCATTATCAGGGGATATGCAGCCCCCATATATATAAGAAATAATGTGGTTATTCCGTTCTGAAGTTCCCGCCTGCCGTCTCCTGCAATGTTGTCTTTTCTGCCCATACGGCTATACTCCTTTTATAAAAGCGGTGACAATAATCTGAGTATCGCACCAAGTATATTCACCCTGCTTATGTTATTTCTGCACCACGGAATATCTATCTCCTCCGACTCGGCAAATGTATCCATCATATCCTTCTTCACATCTTCTATGGCCTTGCAGTCATACAGGAGAGTTCCACACTCAAAGTGGTGATAGAAGCTCCTGTTATCCAGATTGATGGATCCCACAGATGCAAGCTTGCCATCCATGAGCAAAGTCTTTGAATGTATAAATCCAGGCGTGTACTGATATATCTTCACACCCGCCAGAAGCAGCTCCTTGTAGCTAAACTGGGTCATCTTGTATATATATTTCTTGTCCGGGATGGCCGGCGTAACAATACGCACATCCACGCCCCTCTTGGCTGCCAGCTTCAGTGCCATCATGAGCTCGTTACACACGATAAGATATGGGGTAAATATATAAATGTACTCCTGTGCATCATTTATCATCTGCATGTACAGATTCTCACCCACATTCTCTCCGCTCAGAGGACTGGACTTGTACGGCTGAACATATCCGTCACTTACGCCACTATAGTCGATTTCCGCCGGTCTATAGTTGTTGTAGCTTCCCTCTGAATATCTGAAGCTGTTCCACATCTGAAGGAACATAACAGTGAAGCTCCAGGCGCCCTCGCCCTCAAGTCTCACTCCACTGTCCTTCCATTTGCCGTACTTCTCTATCTTGTTGATATACTCGTCAGCCATGTTGTAACCGCCGGTGTGAGCTATCTTGCCATCAATAACAGTGATCTTCCTGTGATCCCTGTTATTGAAGATAGTGGCAAAGAATGGAACCACCTGATTGAACGCCATACATTTGATACCGTAGGATTCAAGTTCCTTCCAGTAATACTTCGGCACATTGAACACAGATCCGATGTCATCATACATGAACCTGACATCAAGTCCCTCCGCAGCCTTGCGCTTCAATATCTCAAGTATGGTATCCCACATATAACCCTTGTCCACGATGAAATATTCCATGAATATATACTTCTCCGCACTCTCCAGGTCTCTGATGAGATCATCCATCACATCATCGCCTATGGCATAATACTTTACACTGGTATGCTTGTACAGAGGCGCCTCAGCCACATTCTCCATATAATTACATATCCTGTATGTAGGCTCCGACTTTAAATTCTCCGCTGGGACCCAGTTGTCCCCCTTGACGTTCTCATATACCTCCTGCTGGAGAACCCGCAGAAAATTCTTTCTGAGTTTTTTAGGTATCAGCACATGTCCATAGAGCACATACATGAGACCTCCCAGCACCGGGAATATGAGTATCGGCACCATCCATGCCATCTTTACCATAGGGTTAGTATCCTTTGTTATAAGATACATTACAACTATTACGCTGAGCAGCTTGAGAGCACCCGATATATAGATATATCTGTCCTGAAGAAAAACAACCCCCAGTATCATGATCGCCAACTGGACGACCACAAGAAAGCACGTTATTACCATTCTGCTTAGCAATCTGTTCAGTATCTTCTTCATATATTTCCTGCCTTTACTGAATTGATGTCACCTTATAATCCTGATCCTCTACTGTCTTCTTGAGCACGCTGTCATCAACGTCTGCCTTGAGAGTGACAACCGCTGTTCCTGTCTCATGGCTGACTACAGCCTCCTGCACCTGGTCAAGGGCCTCAAGACTCTTCTTGACTCTGGCTTCACAATGTCCACACATCATACCTTCGATCTTCATTGTCTTTGTCATAACTTTGTCCTCCTTGATTCTATATCTTTTATTTTTATCATAAATGTCTGCCAAATTCAACCTCAACGCATTTGTAACAACACAAAAACTTGACAGGCTCATGGCAAACGCTCCGAACATAGGATTGAGCGTCCAGCCAAATATCGGGATCCACACGCCGGCGGCAAGTGGTATTCCAATTATATTATATATAAATGCCCAGAAAAGATTCTCTTTTATGTTCTTAACTGTTGCCCTGCTGAGTCTTATGGCCGCCGGAACATCTGTGAGCTCACTCTTCATGAGAACAACATCCGCAGCATCTATGGCTATATCCGTGCCTGCACCTATGGCTATTCCTATATTTGCCCTTGTGAGTGCAGGGGCATCATTTATTCCATCACCAACCATGATCACATGCCCCTTCTGCATGAGATCTCGCACAACGCTCTCCTTGCCGTCCGGACGCACGCCCGCTATTACTCTGTCTACGCCGACCTGCTCTCCTATGGCTTTGGCGGTTCTCTCATTATCACCGGTTAACATAACTACTGAAAGTCCCATCGACTGAAGCTGGCATATGGCCTCAGCGCTGTCCTCCTTCACAGTATCCGCCACGCCTATTATTCCGAGGACTCTGTAATCTCCGTCAGCCTCCTCGGCAAAGAACATAGGTGTCTTTCCCTGCTGTGATACCTTCTCCGCACTGTCCTTCATCGTCTCAGGTACATCTGCATATCCCTTTATATAATCCATATTTCCGCCGATGATCTTTCTGCCGTTCAAACTTCCCATCAGACCGTTGCCCGCAACAGCCTTGAAATCGGATACCTCATAATTTTTATCCTTCTGTGCATCACCTGTCTGGTAATTCTCACTGTAATATCCAACCACAGCCCTTGCCAGAGGATGCTCTGACAGCTTCTCCAGAGCCGCAGCCTTCTGCATCAGCTCGTCATCACTTACTCCATCTGCCGCCAGTATATCCGTCACTACCGTCTCTCCCTTTGTGATCGTTCCTGTCTTGTCCATGACCACTATGCTGCCCTTTCCTGTCTCCTCAAGGGCGGTCGCCGTCTTGAACAATATTCCATGCTTGGCACCTATTCCATTTCCCACCATGATCGCAACAGGTGTGGCAAGCCCAAGGGCACATGGGCAGCTTATAACAAGCACTGATATTCCTCTCGCCAACACATAACCGGCATCCTTGCCCACTATTATCCACACTATCATCGTGATAAATGCTATCAGTATGACAACAGGTACAAACACTCCCGAAACCTTATCAGCAAGCTTTGCTATTGGAGCTTTGGTAGCCGCCGCATCACTTACCATATCTATTATCTTGGACAGTGCGGTATCCGCACCTACCTGTGTAGCACGGCATTTCAGATAACCCGACTGGTTGATCGTCGCCGCAGACACACGGCTTCCTGCAGTTTTGTCCACAGGTATGCTCTCACCCGAGAGAGCTGACTCGTCCACGGCGGAATCCCCCTCAAGGACTACTCCGTCCACAGGAACGCTCTCACCCGGTCTAACGGCAAATATATCTCCAACCGCAACTTCGTCTATATCCACGGTGACCTCCTCACCATCCCTGATGAGAACGGCTGTCTTCGGGGTAAGATCCATCAGACCTTTGAGTGCGTCCGTGGTTCTTCCCTTTGAATATGCTTCAAGCGTCTTGCCGACTGTTATAAGCGCCAGTATCATGGCCGCAGATTCAAAATAAAAATCATGCATGAGCGTCATGACACGCTCACCGTCACCTGCTGTCTGCGCCGCTGTCATGGCATAGAGCACGTACACGCTGTATATGAATGAGGCACCTGAGCCCATGGCCACCAGCGTATCCATATTAGGTGAACCGTGTATAGCGCCCTTAAATCCACTCACAAAGAATCTCTGATTTATCACCATCACGATTATGGTTAGCAGCATCTGCGTGAGTCCCATCGCCACATGATTGCCGTCAAAGAAGCTTGGCAGCGGCCAGTTCCACATCATATGTCCCATTGATATATACATGAGGGGAATAAGAATTATAACTGATGCCACCAGTCTCTTCTTCATTTTTCCAAATTCTTTGTCCGCCTCACTCTCACCGGAACCGCTGCTCTTCCCACCTGAATGTGAAGTATTTCCACCAGCGGATCTTCCACCCGCCAGACTCGCACCGTATCCTGCCTTCTCAACTGCAGCCACTATAGTTCCGCTGTCGGCTGTTCCATCCACCATCATGGAGTTGGTCAGGAGATTCACCTGACACGAGGTAACTCCCTCAACATTGGATACGGCCTTCTCGACTCTTGCACTGCATGCACTGCATGTCATTCCTGTCACATTGTACTTGTCCATATATTTCACCTTCCTTTATCAAGCATCAGTCAGTTCGTAACCGCACTTGCCAATAACTGACATATCTATTTCATAAGTCTGGTAACCGTATTTACCAGATCCTCTATAGTATCATCCTTGCCATTTCTTATATCGTCTGCAACACAGGTCCTGATATGTTCGGCAAGGAGCTGTCTGTTGAAGCTGTTGAGTGCCGCATTGATCGCCGACACTTGGAGCACGATGTCTGTGCAATATGCATCATTTTCCAGCATACTCTTCACGCCTCTTATCTGCCCCTCTATCCTGTTCAGTCTGTTGAGAAGCTTCTTATACTCCTCGTCTGTCCTTGTCCTCACCCTGGCTTCCACGTCGCTTATCTCTCCGCCATGATGACAGCAGCATTTCTTCTGTTCTTCCATATATCTTTCCTCCATCCTTATTGAACTCCAGCCATGCAAAATTTGCCTTCGGCAAATGGCTGGAGCTACATGTCAAGTTTTCATAGAAAACTTGACACATCCCTTGTACATCAGCCATTTCTGTTCACATTTCAAACGACGCTGCATATATGCCATCTGTTTATTATCTGCACATTACGGCTGTTAAATTCTCTTTTCATCCACGGATTATATACCCCCTAGGGGTATGTGTCAACAATAAAAAATCCTCATAGACCAATATTTATACCACTTTATCAGTCTATGAGGTTTTTTCTCCTTTAACCTATATGTATGAGTTTTATTTACTCTGTTGTATCCTGATCGCCCATGTCGATATCAGCATCTCCGATATCAATCGCATCTGCGCTTGACTCATCACTGCTGTCTGCATCGTCAGTATCAGTTATATCAGTCTCATCAATGAGGCTGTCGTCACTTATATCAAAATCTGAATCACTGTCAATAACAGAATCAACTACAGATGAATCATATGTCTGCTGATTCAGGACATCCTTAAGATCTATCATATCTCCTGTGGTAGCATCTAACATGATGAGCTGTATTGGATAATCCTTATCGAGGCTTCCATCCTCCATCTTGTCGCACTGTGCAAATACCCATACAGGGCTGTATGTGTACTTATCTCCATCCTTGAGCTTGTAGTATGTAAGTCTTACATCGTTGAACTCAATGGTGCTGTACTGTGTCTTGTTGTCTGTGTAATACTTATTTACAGCCTCCGGAAGCTTCTTGAGTGCATCATCCCAGCTTATAAGATCAACATTGTCCTTCTTGTCTCCTGTTGCTCTGAAGGAATCAAGGCAATATGCTGAGATAAGTCCATTGTCATCAATGCCGAGCTGGAATGTCTCATCCATGGTGTCATACCACGTTTCATCACTTGTTGCGAGTGTGTCAAGGCCGTATATATTAGGTGTATATGGAGCCACGCCGTCCACAGAACGCTTATATGTTACCATGTAACCATTCTTCTCTGCGGCAACTGTGCTGTTTGATGCATCGCTGTAATCCCACAGCAGATCAAAATTACTTGTCTCTATGACATCTGAGATTCCACATGATGCAAGGAAATCTGTTCCCTTCTGCTCAGCATCTGCCGCACTGATGGAAGCTGTGTTTGCGGAAGCCTCCTCGTCAGAATATTCACTGCTGTAGCAGTATACACTTGTTGCGCCATCCTTAGGTCTGTACTGTATAAGCTGATCCGATGGATAGTAATCCAGTGAGAATCCGCCGCCTGTGGACATGTCATCGCCACTTCCATAGAATGTTACCATGAACTCGTTGTCCCCTACAGATCCGATGAATGTGTCTCCACTGTAATCTCCGGCTCCCTCTCTCGTATCAGACGCTGTCTTGAGTTGATCCTTAAGTGACTTCATGTAATCCTCATAATAGCTCTTATCATCATCCGATGTAGCCTGTTCCATCATGGACTGAAGTGAATCTATCTCTCTCTGTATATCCTCCTTGTACGGCTTATCCCAGTTATATACATATACGCCTGCGCTCACGTCAAATATATTCTCGCACACACGCTTCTTGTAGTCATTGTCTACATTGTTAAGCTCATAGTAAAGCACTGACATCTTATCTGTGTCAGGCACCTCTATCTCTGTGGCATTTATGGATACATCTGTGAGACCTGTATCTGCATTGATACCCTCAAGCTTGCCATTGTATGACTCTGGTACGTCGAGTCTTGATGCCAGCTTACCGCCGCCACCGCCGTTCTCGTCGTCTCCCATGTTGTAATCCACCTTCTTCTTGCCACATCCTGTGAGCGCAGTTCCTGCCACAAGTGATGTCACCAAAAGCAGCGCCGCTGCTTTTTTGTAACCCGCTTTTCTCATATAAAATACCAACCTTTCCTTACTTAATTGAAGTAATTATAATATATTTTCCCCGCTGACACAACACCATCTGCTATCACTCTTTTGTGATGATGACCTTGCCGTCAACAACCTGAACCTTGACCTTATTGCTGTCGATTCCGGCAGCAGCCAGCATATCAGGGCTTATCTGTACACGATTCGCCTTATCGAGTATCGAGAACTCCTCATGTGAATCATCAGATGAGAAGCCATCTGTCGTCAGCTCGTTCATTCTGTCCTTGTAAGATTCCTTCATGATCTTCTCTGTGCTAATCTTGCCGTCCGCAATCATAACCACACGTCCCACCTTATTTGCAAGACTTATATCATGTGTAACTATGATTATCGTTATCCCGAGCTCTTCGTTCAGCTTTCTGAACAGATCCTGTATCATGTTGGATGTCTTGCTGTCCACGGCTCCTGTAGGCTCATCCGCAAGAAGTATCTTCGGATTATTCGCAAGGGCTATGGCTATGGCAACTCTCTGCTGCTCACCACCTGACATCTGAGATGGATATGAATTTATCTTGTCCTCAAGTCCCACTCTGCAGAGCAGATCATGGGCTCTTGCATACTTGTCTTCCTTGTTGCTCTTGTCGAAGTACATAGGTACCTGAACATTCTCTATGGCTGTCATATATGGCAGAAGGTTTCTGGAGTTTTTCTGCCACACAAATCCTACAGTGTGCTTTCTGTACTCCACAAGCTCCTTATCCGTCATCGCAAACAGATCCTTGCCGTCGACATACAGCTTTCCGGCCGTAGGTCTCTCAAGTCCTCCGATCATATTGAGGAGTGTGGACTTTCCTGATCCCGACTTTCCGATGACCGCCATGAGCTCGCCGTATTTGATGTTGAGCTCCAGCCCCTGAAGAGCCATGACCTCCACATCGTCAGTCTTGTATATCTTGACAAGGCTGTCACACTCTATGATATTCTCCTCCGAGCCAAGGCGTTCCCCGCCGGCTTCTTTATCTGTGCCAGCCTCAGGATCTGCTTCCACGGCTTTCCCGCTGTCAGTGCCCTCGTCTTCCTGAAGATCCATGCCATACACGAACTCCTGCGTCTCCTGGCCATCCGTGTTCTCCATGTCCTGTGTCTCCACATCCGGTGCTATAGTTTCAGGCTCCACAGCATCGTTCTTCTTTTTTCTGAATAAATGCTTATCGCTCAACTATCTCACCATCCTCTATCTCATATACTACATCACCGAGCTCCATAAGCTTCGGATCATGTGTCGTCATGACTATCGTTATTCCTTCCTTGTACACCAGCTCCTGGAACAGCTTCATGACTGCAAGTCCCGAAGCCGTATCAAGGGCTCCTGTAGGCTCATCCGCAAATATTACCTTTGGCTTATGAGCCACCGCTCTGGCTATGGCAACTCTCTGCTGCTCACCACCTGACATCTGATTTGGGAAATGCGTCATTCTGGATGACAGTCCCACCAGATCGAGCACCTCTTTTATACGGGCATCCCTGTTGCCCTCATACTCCGCAAGTCTGAGTCCGAAATCGACGTTCTCATACGCACTCATAATCGGGATCAGGGCAACCGACTGGAATACAAATCCTATATTGTATCTTCTCAGCTTCTCCTTTTCCTTCTCGTTCATCTCGCTGTACACGTGGCCGCCGACTATCACTTCTCCCTCAGTAGGCTCATCCAGCGCGCTCAGGATATTGAGCAGTGTCGTCTTACCCGATCCTGATCGACCTTTGAGTATAGTGAGCTTTCCAGCCGGGACTGTTATATCTATTCCCTTGAGTGCATAGAAATCTTCTCCGCTTCCAAGTCTGAAACAGCGTTTGATTCCATGTGCCTCTATCATAATTTCATCCATAGATTAATCCTCCCCCAGCTTTAATGCCTGTGTTATATTCATCTTCTTCAATATAGTTCTTATGACTACGAAACATACAACAAACATAAATACAACAACCGCTGTGAGCTTTATGATGTCGTAAGGATCCACAGCTATCGATATCGCTATGTTGTGTGATTCCGGCAGATAAACCACGGCAACCAGCTTGACGAAAAGCGCCGTAGCCGCAGCACCGACTCCGTATCCCGCCAGACTGGCAAGTACCGAGCTGAATATCTGCTCATTTATGAGCATCTTGTTGATCTCACGCATGCTCATACCCATAGCTCTGTAGATACCAAACAGAAGTTCTCTCTGTTTGATGGATGTTATCCAGTATATCAGGAATCCCACCGTACAAAGTATGATCGCTATGATAAATGACAGTGAGAACAGACCATTTGTTATGAGCACCAGAGGTGACTCCTGCATCTCTGACACATCCTTATCCACACTCTCATACTGCACTATATTGACATCCTCATCACTGAGTGCCTTAAGTACATCCTTGTAGTCCACACCATCCTTGAGATGCATCCATACCTGGTATGGTGTCTGACTGAATGCACCAACAACATATGCATAGTTGGCAACTACGAGGTATCTCTCCACCTCCTGCATCTCTCCCTCGGAATCCTTCTCATACACATACTGTTGGAATCCCGGGAATGCATCCACTATGGCACATACCGTTCCGCTAGGAGATGCGATCTCCTCCTTCTCCTTGCTTGCAATAGGACTGTATCTCGCATAGTTTATGGAATCTCCAACCTTTATATTGTACTTCTTTGCAAGGTTTGATGAAATGATGACTCCATTCGACACTGTTGCAAGATCATTCAGGTAATTGTACCAGTGCTCCTTGTTGAGTCCGCTCTGCAGTCTGGCCGTCTCACCGAACTCCTTGGTGTTGATACCCATGAGTACGCTGCCCGCCAACTCCTCGCCGCCCGCTTTTATGACGGCATTTTCGTCGTATATGACTCTTGTCACCTTGTCACACAGGCTGTCCTCGAGCTTTGTAAATCTCTCAAAATCCTGCTCTGTGTAATACCAGTGGGTCTTCTTGTCTTTGTCTATGTATGTTCCTCTGGTCCACTGCTCCTGTACCACAAGATCCGTTCCCAGATTGTAATCTATTCGCTGTGTCTTGTTCTTATTTATGGTTCTTGCCATGTTCGAGTTGAACATACCCATGGCTATTGTCATTACAAGGAACACCGATATGAATCCCTGCTTCTTGACCGTACGTGTGATCTGCAGGAATGATGCGTACACAGCCGGCGACCATCTCTTTCTTCCGATCCTGTATATCAGTCTTATCAGGTATTTGATGAGTCTGAGCACCAGAAGTCCCACTGCAAATATAAAGAGTGAAGAGTTCAGGAAGATGACCGGATCAGGTCTTGAACCCGCAAGTATATCGAGTGCTATCGTCGATTTCTGCTTGTTGTAATTGTACAGGAGGTATATTGAAAGTGCCACAAGGATGACGTCCACAAAGAACTTCTCCCAGAATGGCTTGTAATTTACCTTTCCTGTTCTGCTCTTCTGCTCCACTATGGAGTTCTTGGCATATTTGAACACCGGAAGTGTCACAAATAATATAGCTATAACAGCGGCAGCCAGACTGTATACTATCATCCACGGATCTACTCCATAGAAATGTGTATCCTTAAATCCAAACTGCAGGAACGAATCCGTGCTTGCCGCAAGCTTACACAGAAGATATCCTATAGGGATTCCTATCACTATGGCTATCGCCGACAGTATTGCCGACTGTCCAAGGTATATTCCGAGAACCTGCTTCGTGCTGGTACCACGGCTCTTGAGCATGGCGATCTCTCCATCCTCCATCTCAAGTATCTGACTTGATACCATGTAAATGAATGCCAGAAGCAGAACCAGTATTGGGAGCTCCAGAACCCATATGATTATACCGATGGTTCTTGCATCGCCTTTATAATCTATGAGCACACTGCTGAAATTCTGCTCAAAATATTTATCTGACTTCTCAAATGACTGGAGATAATACAGCGTGTCCATGGCATTCTTGTGTGTTATCTGTGAGTAGTCAAGCATGACGTGATCCACGTAGTATATTGTGAGGAAGCCATACTTGCCTATCATGTCGTTGAAGTCATCCTTCTTCACATATACCTCGCTGTCGAGATCTGCAAGCTGGTCATACCAGAAGCTGTCTGAGTAATCCTTCTCCTCAAATACACCTACGATCTGATACTTCATAGGATTGCCCTGTGAGTCAACGGCATCGCTGAGTCCGGTATCTATGCTGAATACCTCTCCAACGACAAGGCCATATTTGTCAAGGTTTCTCTGTGAGATGATACAAGGATACACACCATCCTCTGTCTTGGCATCCTCGAGTGACGTTCCATATGTTATGTTCACATGATCCTCTATCTGTGGCATATATGTCATGTTGAAGCTGGTCCTGTGATTCAGGTTGCTCTGGGTGTAACCCGCCTGAAGTGACAGGCTGGTCTGCTTCTGCAGAGCATCTATCTCCATGTAGTAGTTCCACATGTCCTCATATTTGCCGATCCTGCCAAGCACTGCATCGGCATCGGCATAATCGTCTACCGCGCATGAGCCTGATCTGCCGATAGTTGCCGGATACTTGTTCTGCTCTACCATCGCCGCGTCAAACTTGGACGACATGAGCATATCCAGCGCTCCGTTTTTGAACATTGGGTTGCACGATGCAACAGCCACCAGCAATATGATTCCAAGCAGGAGACATGCATTTAACCACTTCTTGTTCAATAATTTATGTGATAAAAATTTAAACATTATATCTCCTCTCTGCTACTCTGCTGCCGCCGCATCTCCGCCAGATGAATCCGATCCGCCATCCGACTGGCTGTCTGCGCCTGACTTTGAATTATCGGAACCATCTGATGAACTCGATGAGCCACTGGTGGATGTTGCTCCTGATTCCTTAGCTATGACATCGCCCTCTGAAAGACCTGACAGTATAACCGTCTTGGTCTTGTCTGCCTCGCCGAGAGTGACATACTGCTTTATAATCTCATCATCCTTGATGAGCCATACATAGTCATACTCATTTGAATTGTTCTTGCTCGTCTCATGATAGATCATGTTGTTAGGTATCATGACCACGTTCTCATAGGACTTTGTCGGGTAGCTGACCTGATATGACTTCGGCTTCTTGTAAAAGCTTGCATCATCAACCTTTATATAATACTTCAGTTCATCACTGCCTGAACACTTGGTTACGTGAACCCCGCCCTCTGAATCAGTACTGATATATGACTTGGAGCTGTCTCCGGTGCTTCCGACACACACTCCGCTTATCTTCTTGCCGCTGTTGTTCTTATTTGATATTGAAACCTTCTGGTTTACAGCAAGTTTTCCCTCTGATATGGATATCGCCAGGATCACATTGTCGTTGCTTCCGACTGTGAGTACATTTGCACCTTCCTTGACAGCCACATCAGTCTTCGCGCCAACCGAGAGGACTGTTCCCGCCTGGTCAGCGTAGACAGTTATCTTTCCGCTTCCATCATTGTTCTTGTTGAGCTTTTCTCTCTGTGCGTTTAAGCTCTTGATGGTTGCATTGTGTGTATATATCCTAAGATCCTTGTTGTATGTAACAACATTTCTCTGGCACACGAGCTGCTCCGCCATGTAGAGAGTGTTCTCTGCATCCGTCGGCGTTGCCACCTTACCCTTCTGGTATCTCGTGATCTCATTTGTAAGCTCATTTATCTGATCATCAAAATCCTTGAGATCCGAACTGTAAGTCTGATTCTCCTCGCTGATCTGGTTATCTATATCCTTGACCGCCGCTGTTCCGCCGCCACTGTCAATGACAAACAGCACATCCCCCTTCTTAACCTTCTGGCCCTTCTTGACGTTGAGTGACGTGAAACGTCCATCGCATGGTGCAGTGTAGCTGACACTGTTGAGGTCCTCCACCGAGAACGAATCGCTCTTCACCGTTGCTGTCTTCGTATATGAATCGAGTGCCACCGTGTATTCTGTGTAATCACTAGGCATGACCGCATCTGAAGCGTAGTAGACAAGATCGCCTTCCTTGAGTCCGCTGACTACCTCTGTGTAGTTATTGTCGCTGGCACCGGTATCTATATCCCTGCGCTCCTTCTCACTGGAATCTGTCTTGACATATACAAATTTCTGGTTGTTCTCCTCGTATATGGAATCATTTCCCACTGTGAGTACGTCCTTTGCATCGGATGTACTGAAATACAGTGACACCGTGTTGCCCACGCTGAGGATCTTATCTGCATCCTTCACACCCTTGAGCTTAAATCTTGTGTATGGAAGACTTGACATGCTCTGTGCCACAGCTATCTCCTGATTGGTGTAGTTGTATGGCACTATGTCATACTGCTTTCCATTTATCACAGTGTACATGTTCTTATACATGCTGTATGTATTCTTCTTGAAGCTCTCACCGGTTATCTCTATATATGGATCACTGTAATCTGAAACCACGACCACGTTCTCACCGCCGCCGACAGTATTCTCACTGCCGCTTATCTTCTTGGCGTATGTTACCGTGCCCGGACGGTCTGCCTTGAGCGTTCCGCTCTGCTTGACCTTGTCCTCATCCTCGTCCTGCTGTGTGAGCTTTTTCTGCTCATACTCATATAAAAGATTATCGTACCTGTTGTTCTCCTCATTTATGGCTTTTTCTGTTCTGGCCTCTGCAGCGCCCTTTGAATCACCGATCTCTTCGCACGCCTTTATCTTCCAGTCCAGCTCAGCCTGATTCTGCTCATATATCTTCTGCTTGATCTCATGTGAATACTTCTTCACATCCTGGGAATCAGCTTCCGAGCTGTCGTCCCCATCCATCGATGTTGAAGAATCATCCACTATTGAGCCTGAATCTGTACCACTGCCATCGTCTCCCGATGCTGTGGATGCATTGCTGTCGGTCTCTGCAAGAACCGTGTCCTTCTTGACCTCATCGCCCACATTCACATACACCTTTGACAGAGTCACAGATGTGTCATAGTAATAACAATAGTCAGTTGGGACTATCGTTCCGGTCTTGATGACCTTTTTGCCTATATCTCCATATGTGACCGGTCTGTATGCCTCGTTTGTACTTACAGGTTCAACGAGCTCAGGAACCTTCTCGCTGTTCTCCTTGCCACAGCCCGCCATTCCTCCTGCCATGACAAATGACATTACCAGGCATGCTATTCTGGCGGTCATATTCTTTTTTGTCCGTGTGCTGCCTTTATGCATAATATTCTGTCTCATCAATTTATCACCACCTGCTCTCCGGCCTTCAGTCCTGATTTGATAACTGTATAATCATCCACCGTATCTCCAACAGTAACTTCTACCGCATTCCTGTATCCGTCCTCATTTACAGTGTACACATACTTCTTCTCACCCGAGCCGTCAAACACAGCCTTTTTATTCACATATACAACGTTCTTTACAACCGGCTTATCTATGACCATCTTGAGGGTATCCGCTTCGGTCACTCCGGTCATATCACTGACAGGCTGAAATGTAAGTTTCTGCATCTCCTCTCCGGTGGCAGAGCTTGTATACTTCTCACACTTCGTGAGCTTCAGTGTAAATGTTGCCTCCTGAAAATCAGCATCGTAGGTCTGCCCCTCCTTGAATTCGTATGAATCCGCAGTCTCTGATACATAATCAGACGAACCCGAATCCACCGTTATGAGCGTATCACCCGCTGTGACATATCCATACTGCAGATCTGAGTTGACATAAGTCACTGTTCCGTTCTTGTCTGCAATGACCTGATACTCCTTCATTCTCTCGTTCTGCTCTTTGATGTATGTATCCGCCAGATCCATATCCTCCTTCGCCGCGGATATGTCACTGGAGTAATCCTGGCTGCTGTCTATGCTCGCCAGCCTGTTGTAATGGTCTATAAGAAGCTGATCCCGCTCCTTCTGATCCGTATACTGATCTATGGTCTTCTGGATATCCTTGGCCTCAAACTGGATCATCACATCGCCTTTGGCCACCTTATCGCCCTCTTTTACCTTGACCTCCTGAACCTTGTAGTCAGACTGCTGTATCGAGTAATCATTGCTGCTGTAACCATCAGGCTTGAGCTCCAATGTTAATGAGGACTGGATATCTCCGCTCTTAACCTGTTCCGTATTGAATTCCACCTTGCTATACGGCTCTATATTTATTCTGGAACTTCCTGTCTGTCCACCGGTACTGCCTCCACAGCCAACCAGCGACACGGACATCAGACCGGCAATCGCTGCCGCCAGAACCTTCTTATTGAATATCGCTTTTGACACGCTCTATTCCTCCTGTTTTTATGAATATATTTGATTCTACCCCCTGTCAGCCCATATATCAAGGAAATCTCCCGGGAGTTAATATTAGTTAAAAAAAAGAGAAAGCTTATGTTTTAAGCTTTCTCTCGAAATAAAAAATGCGGGAGATGGGACTTGAACCCACACGCCGTTTCCAGCACTAGATCCTTAGTCTAGCCTGTCTGCCAATTCCAGCACTCCCGCATATTTATGTGATGTCGACTTCTGTGCTCGTCACCAACGAATAAGATAATACCATCTATCGAATACAAAGTCAACAACTTTTTTCAGATTTTTATCATATTAGTGAGCTTTCTGTCCACATCCTTCATAAGGTACTCCTTGAACGCTGTGTAATACTCATGTGTGAACTGTGTATACAGGAACTTATTCCAAAGATTACTGCAGTATGTACTGTCAAAATCATAATATGAATCAGTATATACCAGACCATTGCTGAACCTGGTCACATCCAGATACGGTTCCTTTCCTGCATAGTTAAGTCTCATAACGAGGTTCTTCTGCTCACTACAGCAAGCAAAAGTCTCAAGAAACATCTTCATCTGATCCTTTGTTATTCTCTCTACGAACATATGTGCCTCCTACTCTGTGTCTTTACTCTCATTGGTCATCCCCCTAACCTCTATAATTATAGCATACGCCTCCGAATTATAAAACCTTTTCGCGCAACAAAAGAACCGGATGTGTAAGTTTATACCACATCCGGTTCTTTTTACTTATATATAGAAGATTCTATATTCTATATTATGATAACTGTGCCTTTGCAACCTCAACAAGCTTTGCAAATCCCTCAGCATCGCTGATAGCCATCTCTGAGAGCATCTTTCTGTTGATGTCAACACCTGCCAGCTTAAGACCATGCATAAGCTTGCTGTATGAGATGTCATTCATTCTTGCTGCTGCGTTGATACGAGCGATCCAGAGCTGTCTGAACTGTCTCTTTCTCTGCTTTCTGCCAGCGTATGAAGATGTAAGTGCTCTCATAACTGACTGCTTTGCTACTCTATACTGCTTGCTTCTTGCTCCTCTGTAGCCCTTTGCAAGCTTTAATACCTTATTGTGCTTCTGCTTTGCGTTCATTCCGCCTTTAACTCTTGCCATTGGTTTTCTTCCTCCTGATCTATTAGATATAAGGTAATATCTTCTTCATTACCTTCTCGTTTGTTGCGTCTGTCATTGTAGCCTTTCTAAGATTTCTCTTTCTCTTAGTGGTCTTCTTTGTTAAGATATGACTCTTATAAGCTTTAGATCTCTTTAAACCGCCGTTAGCTGTTTTCTTGAAACGCTTAGCTGCTGCTCTTTTTGTCTTTAATTTAGCCATTTTACTTACTTCCTCCTTGAATTATATGTCTATAATAATTTAACGCTTTTGTGTTAAAAACATTATCATGCTTCTTCCTTCAAACTTAGCAGGCTTATCGATAACTGCTATCTCTGCAAGCTTCTCAGCAAAGTTGTCAAGAATAACCTTTGACTGCTCTACATGCGCAAGCTCTCTTCCCCTGAATCGCAGTGTAACCTTAACCTTATCGCCATGCTCAAGGAACTTTCTTGCCTGATTGATCTTGGTATTAAGGTCATTCGCATCGATGTTCGGTGAAAGTCTGACTTCCTTGACTTCCATGGTCTTCTGCTTCTTCTTGGCCTCTTTCTCTTTTCTGGCCTGCTCATAACGATACTTACCATAGTCAACTATCTTGCACACCGGTGGCTGTGCCTTAGGTGCTATCTTCACAAGATCAAGTCCTGCATCCTGAGCCATCTTGTATGCATCCCTGGATGACATTATTCCAACAAGCTGACCATCTTCTCCGATGAGTCGTACCTCTCTGTCTCTAATCTGTTCGTTGATCATTAAATCGCTAATGACTCTCTACCTCCACACTTTTAAAATTCAATTCTCTGACATAAGAAAAGTGGATAGAACCATCTATCCACTTTCTTAATACAAAGCATATTCAAACTCAGGAAAACCCTGTAAATCTTCTAAGCTAAATATTAACCCGAGTCATGTCAGACCATGCTGAGGTGAGAGTGGATACTCTGCTTCTATGTTCACTGTTTCACACAGCAATGGTAGAATACCACATCGCCAGCCGTGTGTCAACTGTTATTTTTCTTTTGTCGATATGCCTCTGTGCTGCCTTTATATCACTCATTATCGCCGTGGGATTCAACCGGGATGAACACCCTGTCATTGTCCTCTTCCTTCACCGGCTTCTGACTCTCCTGCGCAAGCTTCACAAAATACATCTGTGAATCAAGCTTTGCCTTGCCCCTGAGATCCTGCTTCGCATATGAGCCGTCAGGCTGCATGATGTGAGCCTTGAGTGTATCCTCAAGCTGTATCTTAAGGATATTCTTTATCTTCTTCTTAAGCTCTGGATCCTCTACAGGGAACGTTATCTCAACTCGCTTGTCCAGATTTCTAGGCATCCAGTCCGCACTTCCCATGTATATATCCTCAAATCCGTCATTATAGAAATAGAATATTCTCGAGTGCTCAAGATAATTTCCAACTATGGATCTTACTGATATATTATCTGAAAGTCCCGGAACTCCTGCCTTGATACAGCATATTCCCCTGACGATGAGTTCGATCTTTACGCCTGCCTTTGAGGCATCGTAGAGCGCATTCATGATCACCGGATCACAGAGACTGTTCATCTTGGCAACTATCCTTGCCTTTTTGCCCTGTCTCGCATTCTCTGCCTCACGGCCTATCAGCATGAGGAATTTGTCCTTCAGCCAGATCGGGGCAACTGCAAGCTTGTTCCACTTCTTCGGCTCTGAATATCCTGACAGCATGTTGAACACCGCCGTCGCGTCCTCTCCTATGGCATCACTGCAGGTGAGAAGTCCCATGTCAGTGTAAAGCTTTGCGGTCTGATCATTGTAATTTCCTGTTCCCAGATGCACATATCTTCTAATTCCGTCCTCCTCGCGTCTGACAACCAGTGCGATCTTGGAATGTGTCTTAAGACCCACAAGGCCATAGATAACATGACAGCCCGCCTGCTCCAGCTTCTTGGCCCACGCTATATTGTTCTCCTCGTCAAATCTTGCCTTGAGCTCGACGAGAACAGTTACCTGCTTGCCATTTTCGGCAGCCTGTGCAAGTGCCGCGATGATAGGTGAATTGCCGCTGACACGGTAAAGTGTCTGCTTGATCGCCAGGACATCAGGATCATTTGCCGCCTGTTTTATGAACTCTATGACCGGTGTGAACTCATAATATGGATGGAACAGAAGGATGTCTCCCTTCTTTATCCTGTCAAATATATGGCTGTAATCGCCCATTCCAGGTACAGGCTGCGGTTTGTACTTAGGATACTTCAGATGGTCAAAACCATCTATGCCGTTCACCTTCATGAGGAATGTGAGATCCAGAGGTCCGTTGATCTTGTATACGACCTCGTCATCGACTCCGAGATGCTTCTTGAGCTCCTTAAGGAGCTTCTTGTCCATGGCCTCGTCCACCTCAAGTCTTATGACCTCGCCCCACTGTCTCTGCTTGAGCTGCTTCTCGATCTCCTTCAGCAGATCTGCGGTCTCCTCCTCATCTATGGAGAAGTCTGCATTTCTCATGATACGGTATGGATATGCACACACTATGTCGTAGTTCAGGAACAGCTTGTCAAGGTTCTTCTCGATAACCTCCTCCAGAAGAATTATCTCGGTAACGCCCTTCTCCTCAGAAGGAAGTCTCACGATCCTTGGAAGTACAGATGGAACCTGGACGGTCGCTATATCCGTCACGTCCTTTTTCTTATCGTATATGAGTGCACCTATATTCAGTGATTTATTGCGCACCAGCGGGAATGGTCTGGACGAGTCCACCGCCATAGGTGTGAGTACCGGGTATACATCCTTCTCAAAGTATTTGTCCACGTACTTTGCCTGCTTTGGAGTGAGATCCTCATGGTGTCTCACAAGCTTCAATCCGTTCTGGGCAAGCTGAGGGATGAGGGATCTGTTCAGTGTCTGATACTGGTTCTTCATGAACTCTTTGGTGCTGGCATGGAGTGCGTCAAGCTGCTCCCGCGCCGTCATTCCGGCTATATCCTTCTTGGTGTATCCGGCATGCACCATATCCGTGAGTGATGCTATTCTTACCATGAAGAACTCATCCAGATTGGATGCCGTTATACTCAGGAACTTTATTCTCTCAAACAGAGGAATGGTCCTGTCCTTCGCCTCGGACAGACATCTCTTGTCAAATTCAAGCCAACTGAGCTCTCTGTTATAAAATATCGGATTCTTATCTGCCATCCTTTACAACCCCCTTTTCTGTTTTAACACAGGCTTCACTCCAAAGACCTTTCTGAACAGTTCAGTCTTGGTCTTGAACACCCCTGCCTCAAGCGTAATATCATTCAGTGTATCTACCGTCATCGTGAGCACGTAGTCCTTGAAGCTGAACTTCATGTCACTTATCTTCTGCCTGTGGCTCTTGTCAAGGACATCCGCAAGTCTCAGTATGGATGCCAGCTTGGCGACCTTCATGTAATCCGCAGTCATCAGCGATACCTGTGCCTTTGTCTGTGAAGGGAGATAATACTCGTTGAACTTCACAATATTTGCAATCTCCTCCCTCTCCTTGTGGGACAGTCCAAGTATCTCCGTGGACATGATTATGTGATAGGACATCATAGTGCCCTCGTTCATATTTACAAATTTGCCACAACTGTGGAGCATGGCTGCGATCTGGAGCTGCAGTCTCTCTCTCCTTCCGAGTCCGTGGACGCTCTTGAAGGAATCAAATATATCCAGTGCGTTCTGCGTCACATTCTGTGTGTGCTTCCTGTTGACCTTGTATTTCTTGGCTATGCTATTTGCCGATGCAATGATATCCTCGTCGAAATTCTTATTCAGCAGAAGCGTTCCGTTCTTATCCATATAATCGGCAACTATTCCGTCACAGAACGTAACATCCGGCGTGATGATATCCTCCGCCCTTGAGTTGTCGAGGAATGACTGGTAAATGATCGCCATCGGAAGCATCAGTGTCGCCCTCTCGTATGGCACACCGTATTTTTCTGAAAGGACCTCCGGGGTGGTCTCAACTACCTTGTGATAAAGCACGCGGAACTGATCTCTTGTGATCTTGTCTGTGATATTCAGCTCCGGTCCGACCTTCTTCAGATTTGCGATTCCGTCTCCTATGGCTATTATGCTCTTGATGTCCTTATCGTTTATAAAGAGGTTCCTGAACTCCTCTATGAAGTTCGATACGAACTCCTCCATGATATTCTCCAGAGCCACCGTGTCTGCGCCGTATTTTGCCAGATAATCCCTTATTCTCACGGCTCCTATAGGAAGGTTCTGTGTCTGGATCAGATTCTGCTTGTCAAATATAGATATCTGAAGACTTCCCGCTCCTATGTCCAGAAGCGCCCTGTTCTTCGTGTCGGCATCCTCAAACTTCGACTTTGCCGCATACGCCTTGTAGTTCATGAATCTCTGCTCCGAGTTGCTGAGCACTGAGACGTCGATGCCTGTGTGCTGCTTTATCCTCTCAAGGACCATGACTGAATTTTCCGCCTCACGCACAGCGGACGATGCATACGCCTTGTATTCACGCACATCGTATTCCCTCATCTTCCTGCGGAATTTGTTGAGAATCTCACATACCTTCATTATGGAATCCTCGGTTATCCTGCCACTGTTGTAGGTATCACTTCCGAGCTCAACTGTGCTGTTGACGTAATCGATCTCCCTCGCCCCTTTTTTGGGAGTTATCTCATACACCTTCATTGACAGCTCGTTAGAACCTACATCGATGGCTGCAAATACCTTACTTGCCATATCTACCCCACCTTTCATGTTACTTATCAGTATGTTCCAATTATCTTGAAATCCATAGAATCCTTATTTATATGGTCCAGCGCATCTATCGTCGCCGGATCCATGAGACTTCCCTCAAGAGTTATGAAGAATGAATATTCCCATTTTCTTCCCCTGAGAGGCCTCGACTCAATGCTTGTCATATTGAGCCCGTTATGTTTTATATGTCCAAGTATACTGTAAAGGGTTCCACTCTCATGTGGCAGTGCAAAGCATACGGATATATTTCCCGCACTCTTCACATACTCCTTTTTCTTTGACAGTATGATAAATCTCGTTGTGTTGTTCTCATTGTTGACTATATCGTCCTTGAGTATCTCAAGTCCGTATATATCTGCGGCAAGAGCGCTCGCTATGGCAGCCTGGGTAATATCACCTTCATCCCTGACCTTCACCGCACCCACTGCAGTGTTCGCAACCGGGCACTGTGCGTATCCGGCTCTGTTTAGGAATTCACTGCACTGCAGAAGCCCCTGCGGATGGGAATATACAGTCTGTATATCAGAAAGCTTTGAGCCCGGAACTCCCATGAGCATATGTGCCACCTTGACCTCGTCTCCGCCCACGATGGTCAGGCCGCTGCTGCCAACCATATCATATATACCACTCACAAATCCGGCAGAGGAATTCTCTATAGGCAGGACTCCGTAATCAGCCTTGCCTCTCTTCACCGTCTCTATGACATCCTCAAATTTTGCAACATTTACATTCTTTATATCCTTGCCAAAATAGTCATGCATAGCCTGATGACTGTAAGCCCCCGGAACACCCTGGTATACAACCACCGTGTCTTTATCGACCTTCAGATGATCCACGGGCACAAACCCGCTCACCACATCAGAGCTTATATGTGCCAGCGCAATATCTCTGCCCTCAACACACGCTCTGTCGATAAGCTCATTCTTTCTGGTGATAAGCTGCTGTATCTGCTCTTCCAGACTGTTTATCTCTTCCAATGTATTCATTCTATCTATCCTTCCACTTGAAGTGTCAAATTTGTCACTGTTTGTCCAGCCCGGCACGAAGCTCGGATATTGTCTTGCCAAGCAGCGGGTGCCTCTTGTATCCCGCTATCATGGACAACGGTTCAAGTACAAACTCTCTCTTGTGCATCTCCACGTGTGGTATGTGAAGATCCTCACTGTCATACACGACATCATCATAAAGCAAGATATCGATATCCAGAGTTCTCGGTCCCCAGTGGATCAGCCTCTCTCTTCCCGCCGCTTTCTCTATTCCATTCACCAGTCTCAGCAGTCCCTCAGGAGTCCTGAGCGTCTCTATCTCCAGACAGCCGTTCAGGAAATCGTCCTGCTCAACGCCGCCATACGGCTCGGTCTCTATAAAATCTGATACTCTTGTCACCTTGGTGTATTTATCCTTGTTCAGCTCATCTATGGCCATGTCCAGATATGATTCCCTGTCGCCGATATTTGACCCAAGTCCAAGATATGCTGTGTGCTTTTTTCTGCTTATGGACACGGACACTGTATCTACATGTACCATGACCGGAGCCCACGGCTTCTTCACCGTCACATTTACCCCTCTCACATCATCGTAAGTGAGAAGTATCATGTCTGCTATCTCCTCAGCCACAGTCTCTATCAATTTATAATTTCTGTTCTTCATGACCTTCTGTATGCCATCGCACACGCTGCCATAGTTCACAGATTTTCTTATATCATCACTTCTGCCGGCCTCCTGGGTCGACACCTGCATGGATACGTCCACCACGAACTTCTGTCCAAGGACATTCTCCTCCCTGTACACTCCGTGATGTGCAAATACCTCAAGTCCTTTTATATTGATACTGTCCATACCGCACCTCCGCTATATTTTATCTGGCACTCAGCATCGCATGCGTCATCTTGAGTGCTCTGTAGTTGCTCTTCACATCGTGTACTCTGAAGAAATCGCAGCCCTTCACAAGCCCAAGCACTGATGTGGCAACTGTTCCCTCCTCGCGCTCGGTCACCGGAAGATCAAGTGTAAGTCCTATCATCGACTTTCTCGACGTTCCGAGGAGTATCGGGAGATCCCATTTGTGGAGCAGCTCCAGATTGTTCATGAGGAGCAGATTCTGATGCAGATCCTTTGCAAATCCTATTCCCGGATCCACCATGATCTTGTCCCTGTCTATGCCTGCTGCCAGAGCCATGTTAACCGACTCATCCAGATCTGATACAACATCAGCCAGATAGTCTGTGTAATCTGTGTTCTCCCTGTTGTGCATAAGACAGCACGCCTTGTCGTACTTCGCTATGACAGCCGCCATCTTCTCATCGTACTTCAGTCCCCATATATCGTTTATGAGATCTGCACCTGCATGTATGCCAGCCTCAGCCACCGCAGACTTGTATGTGTCGAGTGATACTGCCACGTCGAAATCTCTCTTTATCGCCTCTATGATCGGTGCGGTCCTCTCTATCTCCTCCTCATCCGATATCTTTGTATATCCAGGTCTTGTGGACTCACCGCCAACATCTATTATCACAGCACCCTCAGCTATCATCTTCTCTGTGGTAAACAGAGCTGTGTCCATGGTGTTATGCTGTCCTCCATCCGAAAATGAATCCGGGGTCACATTCAGTATCCCCATCACATAAGGTTCTTTTCCACTCTCAAATGTCTTGTTTCCTATTATCATCCTTTTATCCTCCAGATATTAAATATCCGCACATGACGTGCGACCCCTTGGTATTTCCCTTAATATTTTATCCCTGTATTGCGTGCACTCTCCAGCCAGTAACACTGGTCTGATGCCTCGCAGTCAAAACAGTTTCGAGACAGCTTATCCGCATTATACAACACATATGCCAGTCCTTCCCGCTCAGCACCGTCTGTATTGTGTGAGCCTATGGCATCACATATCTGCTCATTCTCCTGCGTGGAAAATCCGCACTGCTCCAGTATTCTGCCCGCATACTCAACACTCAGCTCATGATGCTTCCTGCCGGTGTCATCAGGATCTGCCCGTCCCACATCGTGAAGAAGTGCCGTGGCATATATGATCTCCCTGTCTATCGCATATCCCTGTTCGATATTCATTATATACGCTATCCTGGCAACATCCAGGCAGTGCTCAAGTCCATGCCGGCAGAATATCCTGTCGGTCTCCTTGTTCCGCACAGTCTCCATGAGACGTCTGTATTCATCGTTGTATATGATCCTGTCCACTCTGTCCATCTCTGTCTGCATCAGCTTTCTATATATCCTCCATGTTCCGCACGGTCTATGATCGGCCCAATAAATGACAGCGAGCCAAATACCATCACCACCGAATCCCGCCTGCCATCAGCCAGCGTCATCGCCTGCCTCACGGCATCGTCCACATCTTCCTGCTCATAGACTTCATCTATATATGTCCCTGCCAGCTTTTTCAGCTCATGCCTTGAAAGTGCTCTCGGGTTATCCGGCTCAACTGCTATGAACGCAGAAGCCCCCGGCATCATGATCCTGAGCATCTGCTCATAGTCTTTGTCCTTGAACACACCACATATATATATGAGGTCTCTTCCGGCAAAATACTCATCTATGTTCTGTCTAAGTGCTCTCCAGCCTCCCGGATTGTGCGCGCCGTCCACATACAAGAGAGGTTTGTCCATAAGCTTCTGGAATCTTCCCTTCCAGAACGTCGCTTTAAGTCCTCTCCTTATGTCATTCTCAGTCAGCTCATATCCAAGCCTCATGAGAACATGTGCGGTCGCAGCCGCTGTGGCACTGTTATATATCTGATATATGCCCGGAACCTGAAGTTCGTATCTCTGTCCGTCATATATATATTCACTTCCACCTACCGACTCTCCGCATATCTCTATATCCTTCTCCCTGATAAGTACCGCCAAGTCCGATATATTATTCTGCTCACATGCCATATCCCACATATCCTCAAGCTCTGAGGCAAGCGGGTACGCCACACATGGGCAGTTCTTTTTCAATATTCCAAGCTTCTGTCTGTATATATCCCTCAGGGTATTCCCGAGGAAATGCATGTGATCCATGCTTATACTTGCTATTATCGTACAGACCGGGTGGCTGCACACATTTGTGGCATCCTCCAGGCCTCCCATTCCGGTCTCAAGCAACAGGAAATCGACCTTTTTGTCGCAGAAATAACAGAACGCCACCGCTGTCTCCGTCTCAAACGATGTGGGTCTTCCCCAGCCGTCCGACACCATGTCATCCGCTGCATCTTTCACCGTCTCAAGATATACGGCAAAATCCTCCTCAGACATATATTCCTTATCTATCTGAAATCTTTCAAGATATGTAAATATCGTCGGAGATATATATCTTCCCACACTGTATCCTGCACTCTCAAGTATCTCGTCCAGAAATGCGCATATCGAACCTTTGCCATTTGTTCCTGCTATATGTATAACCGGGACTGCGTCCTGCGGATCGCCCAGCCTTCTCAGCAGCTCCTTTATACTGTCAAGCCCCAGAACGCTTCCCATGGTGTCCGTATATTCTATATAACTTCTTGCCTCTTCATAAGTCATGGCATATATCCGTCCCTTCTCATCTGTGCCTGATAAGTGGTGCATTCTCATCTATAGGCAGCAGCTCATACCCATCATCCCGGAGTCTTTCAATGAGCATCGGCAGTGATTCCACCGTGGTGTGCCTCGACTCAAGATCATGCATCAATATGACCACATCGTCGTGCTGCAGTGCATCCTTCATGATATTGTCGACAAGCTGCTCCGGCGTGTAGCTGCCACACACGGCATCATTGTTCAGCGCATTCCAATCATAATATATAAGCCCCTCGGCATTCACATAGTCTATCAGGGTGTTCATATCCACTCTGGATACCGTATTTGAACTGCCGCCCGGGAATCTGTAATATACACAATTTACACCTGTTACATCATACAATAAATTTCGCAATTCCTCAATATCTTCGGAGAAATCAGCAAGGCTTCCATATATTTTATCGTAATCATGGGTGTACGAATGAAGCCCCAGTGTATGTCCCCTATCCACTATATCCCGGTAGGCATCATAATAGCTCTTGTCGCGCCCCACGACAAAAAATGTTGCCTTCACATCGTATTTATCAAGGATATCCAGTATCTCCACTGTGTTCCCGGATGGCCCATCGTCAAATGTGAGATACGCCCTCTTCGTTATCTCCGGCTCCGCATCAGACTCCGTTTCGTCCTTCTCCGGCTGCATCTCCCCGGTATCATTTGCCCCATCCACCTCCGATGGTGTGCTCTCATCCGCCCCCAGGACATTTGCCTGCTGCCTGACCGGCCCTCCGGCAGTATAAAAGCCCCACCTCGACTGGCTGATTATGTAATAACAGCAGAAAATTATGGCAAGAAATATGGCAACCGCCAGCATAATATACTGCCATCTGTCAGTCACCTCCTGCACATTGTCAATTTTTTTCAAATGATCCTCGCCGCCTATAGCATTTTTTCTATTATATTATTTTTTATTTTTAATTATGTGTCTATTTTTTATGCCATGAATATTTCTCAGATATACGGAGAATATAAATAGCAAATATTAAAAAAAGGAGAACATGTACAATGAAAAAATACTTTTTACTTGTGATGTGTATGACACTCACCATGATCCTCTTCTGTGGTTGTGGCAATTCAAACGGTGCTTCAAGCACTGGCTCATCTTCAGCAGCCAGCACCCAGACAACATCTGAGGCTCAGAATGGTAACAGCTCTGAAGGAAACAGCACCGACTCATCTGACAAAGGCGTTGTAGGCGGAGCAGCCGACGCTGTAAAGGATGTCGCTGACGGCGTGGCCGACGGTGTAAAGGATGTCGCTGACGGCGTGGGAAACACTGTGTCAGGCATCTTCGCTTCATTCGATGATGCCCAGGACTGGTTCATGGATCAGCTTCCCGCAGGTGACGGAAGATTCGAGGTTGCCAACAGTGACAAGGATCTCACGGAATTTTCCGTTGGAAAAACAGGCTACCACATCGAGCTCCACGACAACAATAAAGAGGGCGACACCAAGGTCGGTGATTTCTATATCGACTCCAGCGATGGCAAGGTGTACAGATCCGATGAGCACGGGAAGACATTTGCAGAGTATGATTTCTCTGATTATAAATAGATGAAATATCCCGCATGAAAAAACAAGCGGCACGGAGGTATCTAAAAACCTCCATGCCGCTTTATTCTATATTCTTATTCTGCCACATCCGCTGCATCATCAGCTTCAGTAACAGTCACTTGTTCGTCTTCACCCTTCTTGTCTGAGCTCAGCATCTCTCCTGTGAGCGGATTGATCTTGACTCCCATCTCCGACGCAATGAGATTGTACATGTCAAACTCTCTGTCTCTGGCAGCCTTCTTTCTGGCCTTTACGCCCCTGGATCTGACCAGCTCCACTATTCCGAATCCGATCATCAGTATGCCGAAGAATATGAAGCCCGCCATATTTTTTGAAAAAAATGCATGAGCCACACTTATTGAGCCTATTCCGATCATCACGATACCCATAACGAAATTGAACATATATGCTTTACCGCCTTTCACCAATCATCTGTTTACAAACGCATCTATGCCCGCCTTCTCGAGCATTCTGTCGTATTGCTCATACATATACTGGACACTGTTCTCAAGAAGATGATAGTGCATTATGTATGGAACAAGCAGCACCATGAATGCAAGTGCAAGTATCAGCAGCGATATATTGTCCGTCACTACAAATGTTATACATGTTGCAACCGTCAATACGGCAAACAATACCAGCACTATGAGGTGGATAAGTCTCTCATGCATGAAAAATCCTACCTGCGTGAGATGTCTCTCTGCCTCCCGTGCAAAGTCCACATCATTCCTCTTTAAAAGCTCATCAATATATGTTATATACCGGCGTATCCTCTTTGCCATCTGCCGCATCTTCCTTTCCTGATCCCTGCCGAACCGTCAGGCTAGTTCATCACCTTGTTCATAAAGTGCTCCCACTGTGCGATCACCTTATCATAGTAAAAACTCAGAACATAGGATTCCTCATCCACATCTATTATCATCTGATAGCATTTTCTGTCAGCATTCTCCGAAGACTTGAGCATCTCCTTTGGCTGGCCCGAATAAAATACAACCTTGCCCTCAAAGCTCTTCAGCACATCCTCATAGTCCGCCCTGTCCACAGGCTTATCCGGTACTGACTCCTGGAGGACATCGTTCGCATCGTAATACTTATGACCCTCGAGCAGAAGTGCCTCGATCTCAGGCTCAGTGAATCTGACCTGCATATCACTGGCATATCTGTCAGTATAGAGCTCATTTGCAGAGTTGTCCTCTCTGACTACCGCGCCGTCAAATTCAAATTCCAGGATTCCCTGCTTCTCCGAATATATACATCTGATCAGAGTCGCATCCCTGAAAGAGAGCGTCTCGATCTCATCTACACTCTTGTACTTCATATCTGTATCTCCAACTAGTCCATTGCCTTCTTGATGGCCGCAAGAAGCTCATCGTATGTCTCAAATGCCTCAAGATCAGGATTATCCGCCTTGATCTGATCTGTGCTCTTGAACAGGAAGCCTGCCTTGCTCGCATAGATCATTCCCAGATCGTTGTGGCTGTCACCGCTTGCTATAGTGTCGTAGCCGATTGACTGCAGAGCCTTGACTGTTGTGAGCTTCGACTGTGGGCATCTCATCTTGAAGCCTGTGATCTCACCGTCATCTGCAACGATCAGCTCATTACAGAATATTGTAGGATAACCGAGCTTCTTCATGAGAGGGCCTGCAAACTGTGAAAATGTATCGCTTATGATTATCACCTGTCCTATGGATCTCAGCTCATCCAGAAACTCCTTTGCTCCAGGGATAGGATCTATCTTTGCTATAGTCTCCTGTATCTCCTTGAGTCCAAGTCCGTGCTCCTTAAGTATACCAAGTCTCCAGTTCATGAGCTTATCGTAGTCAGGCTCATCCCTTGTTGTTCTCTTAAGCTCAGGTATTCCGCTTGCCTCCGCAAATGCGATCCAAATCTCAGGCACCAGTACTCCCTCTAAATCAAGACATGTTATATACATATTATATTATCCTCCGTTCTTATAAATAGTGTGAATTAATGCATGTCATACTCCTCCCGTTTCTGACCACACAGATGCATTATAGCACAGTATCACGCAGACTAACAATCACTACTTTCAGGCATTTGCCCGGACTTCTTCCATCTGTCCAGAGCGTATCCATAATCCCGGATTATCATGTCGAGCTGCACCCTTTCCGTCACTCTCATGTGGCTTCCCTTCAGGTATACTCCGTCCATGAAACCGGTCCGTATCGTCATTCCGCACTCACCTCTCATCGCAGCCGGTCTCTTCACCACACTTGCACCCGCCGCCTTCTGAAGCTCTTCGTACCTTTCATAATTCTTCTGCCATGCCCTCATATAGGTCTCAACTTTCCTTCCCGGAATATTGACCCTCACTCCACCATAGCGTCCATCCGGCCCCGGGAAGAAATACTCTATCCTGAAGTCATTCTCACTTATTATTAGCGTACCGCCGCTCGCCAGCTCTTCTCTGCATGTTCTTCCCATAACTTATCCTCACACATTCCTGAGACTTTCAAATGTATTGTAAATGTTCAGCAGGCCATATCCCCACTCGGGATTCGGATACTGCCTGATCTCCAAAAGCCCGCCCGAACTTCCCGGTCTCACCGCTCCCCTTATCAGGTAGCCCCTTATCTGGTTGCCGTTTATATTCCTTATCATCTTTCTCCCATACGACCACTCAAGCATGATGGCACTGCAGCCCGCAGTGTATGAAGCCGCCACTGAGGTGCCGCTTCTTATAACCGTCTCCCCGCTGGCTCCTTCTCCCCTTATATTCACTCCGGGAGCGAGAAGATCCGGTTTCACCCTGCCGTCCGCCGTATAGCCTCTGCTGTTGTCTATATACAGATTACCATTTGAGTGATCATATGCGCAAGTGCATATCGCAGTCTCCGCCACCGCCGGGCTGGTTATGGTCACCCCCGGATCACTTGACACAAATCTCGTCCCCGGGGATACAAAGCTGCTTATGGGCAGCCACGCGTTAAAGCTGAGCTCCGTGGTTCCAACACCGTACACCCTTATCCGCCATATACCATTTGCCGGGGTTATAAATCTGAGCATGATGAGCTCCTGCCCAGCAGAATCCTCTATGAGAAAATAGTCGACATATATCATTCCACCCCCAAATATCGGACGGATGATCGAGCTCCTGTCATACCTCGGCGATATCCTCTCTATAAATTCCCCGCCGGGAATCTCTATGGCCACCGAGTAGGTATTGGTGGACTTACCCCATATCTCAAGTGTAAAGCTGTTGCGATCTGCCACATCGATCTCAACGACATCGTATGCCCCTGTGACGATCCCGGAATAATGATGTCCTGCTCTCCCCTCGTTGCCACCGGCAGCAGATACCGCAAGCCCCTGAAGCTCTCCTATGTTGTTTATATATTTGTCAAGTGCTTCCGCCCCCGTATGGCTTCCACTGTTGGTCCCAAGCGTCACGAGTATGCTCATAGGCATGCGCAGCTTTTTCTGCTGCTCAAGCAGATATGCTATCGCTGTCATTATGTCAACCTCACTGTACGCATTTGCATCCGATGGAATACCATAAAAACTGCGTAGATTCTGCTTTGCCTGCTTTAACTTCACCACCACCAGGTCTGCCGACGGAGCCACACTCACAGCCGTTCCCGCGCAGAAGCTTCCATGCCCGGTGGTATCCGTCAATATCCTTTGTCTCTCATCCACAGCAGCCTGTATCTCCTCCGTGCTATACTCCCTGCCGTAGCCGTATGATGCGTTGTCAGCCTCCTCCACTGTCTGATCCCACGCCGCAAGTATCTTTGTCTTACCCCCATCCCGCACAAATGAACTGCCAAATATATCGATCCCCGTATCGACGATGCCAAGCAGTATCCCCTTTCCGGTGAGTCCGAGTATATTTTCCTGCTGGATATTGATAACCCCTATAGCCTCAAGAGCCCCCACATCGTCCATCAGACCGTACACTTTTGGGAAAAGATTGTACTCAAGCCTTGAAAAACTCTCCATATACCCGGCCGGAAACGGCTGATATGCCACCGCATATCTGTCGTCTATTATGTTGAGCCCGTATGGCTGATACAGATCCATCAGAACTTCCCTGTCTCCGTTGTATTCTATTATATATTCCACATAATCCTCTGAGTAAACAGCATCTGATATCACCGCACATCCCTCCAGGGGCAATCTATATAGTATATGCAGCAAATTCCGAATCTTTACACAAAAATACCGCAGCACGGAAATTTCTCCGGCTGCGGTATGTCTCCATCTGTACATTATATGTACCGGCTATATTCTATTTTATTGTTTTGTATCAATATACTTCTGAACCTGCTGCTTCAGGATATTGAACTGGCATGGACCTGTCTCGAGAACGACTGTATTGAACTCCTTCAAGTCAAACTTTGATCCAAGCTGTTCCTCAGCATAATCCCTGATCTCCTGCATCTCATAGAAGCCTGTTGAATAACTCTGGTATACGGCAGGATCACCTATCATGGTAGTATACAGATCGTCGGCAGCATCGCCGTTGAATCCCTTTTCATTCAGGTAATCTTTTGCTTCCTGCAGTGACCAGCCCTCATAGTTGATTCCTATATCGATCCTTCCACTTATGAGATAATTGATCTCATCGTTTAACCTGTACAGTTTTGCAACGGTGTCCGAATCAGATGCCCCATCAAATGTGTAATAGTTTATGGCATCATAGCACGCATACATTGCCCAGCCCTCCTTGTATCCAAGGAAGCTTAATATGGTACGTACCGGTTCAGGATCTGTTGACATGTAGTATGCATTCTGCAGCATGTGTCCCGGATATCCCTCATGGGCAAGTGTGGTCCACATACCATCCGTATGTTTGCCATTTACCCTGATAAGGTTGTTGTCCTGGTCATCGATCGCAGGTGACATATAGTATGCCAGCGTATTCTCCTGAATATCCTCAAGGCTCTTATCAAGCTTCTTCGCCTGATACTTTATCTCTCCAAAGTCTGGGTAGTTCTTGGTGGCTGTATTCATGAGTATATCTATTATTTCTGAAGGCTCCTTTGAGTCACTGTCTCCAAAGAGGTCATCGTAGTGCTCCACAAAATATTCATATGAATCGTACTGTGTCATGGCTATGGAATACAGATCTGTCATGAGATCTGACAGGTTGTCATCCAGCATCTGTGCCACTTCCTCAGGTGTCTTATCAGTTCCCGCAGCGTCCTTCAAAAGGTAAGCGTAATACTCTTTACCACCTTCATAGCCACACACACCGCCCTGGTTCTTACCGGTTCCCTTGAGCGATGACAGCACATCTATAACATCCTCATATGCAGGTATAAGACTTTCCGCAACGGCCTTCTTGTTCTGTTCCTCAAAGTCCGCTATCTCGTCCGCAGTCAGGAAGTCCAGCGCCTCGATGTTATCGTTGAACACCTGTATCATGAAGTGATTGTCCTTGTCCTTGATGAAGTCTTCGCACTGCTCGATGACCTTATCGCACACGGCATCACTCATAAAATATCCCTTCTCGGACTTTGTCTTCTCAAACTCTAGATTGTCATCAAAATAATCCCTTACCATTCCAAGCACCTGGAGATATCTCTCCACATCACCCTTGTCGTCAAAACGGTAGTCTGTGAAATATGTGGATATATTCGACTGCAGTCCCTTCATAGGTGAGAACGGCTCGCTGAGGTATATGTTCAGATAACCCTCTGACTCCGTCTCCAGATACTGATTAAGTATATCGTATGTGAGCTGCTGGCTCTCCGTGAGATCGTCCCTGTCAAATGACTTGAGCTTGTCAAAGGACTCATCAAACTCAGCCTTACGTTTTTTGATTCCCTCATCGCTCATATCCGAATCGCCCAGAGATACCTCCGGCTCAGGAATACCAAGGGCATCCCCATTCTTTATCTCATAGTTGTACGAGAGTGTGTCCGATGTCACACTGTCCACATACTCATCGTGCAGATATTCCTCGAACTCCTTCTGCACCTTTGTGTAGTCGTCCGCATTATCCTTTATCGTTCCTGTGATAGTCTTCTCATCAAACATATGAGAAGTACATGCAGTCATCGACATGGCCATGGCTCCGACAACAGCAGCCACGACAAATCTTCTCATATTCTTTTTGAATCTGGTCATACATCTACTCCTTACTTATTATATTGTCCCTTCACATAACCTATCTACACATTGTATGCCATAAACCATACTATTGTCCATTTATTTTATGTTAAGGTTACAATATACCGAGTCCGTCCAGAACAACCTTTACTCCTATGAGTATAAGTATGATACCTCCGGCAAGCTCAGCCTTTGACTTGTACTTTGTTCCGAATATACTTCCGATCTTCACTCCGACCACTGAACATATGAATGTGATACATCCTATGAATAATACCGCAAGTATGATATACAGAGTGGACAGCTTGAGGAATGCAAATGACACTCCAACCGCCAGTGCGTCTATGCTGGTTGCAACCGCCAGAAGGAACATGACCTTAAAGCTCATATCTGCATCTACTTCCTCTTCCTCGCCAAACGACTCCTTGATCATACTTCCGCCGATGAACAGGAGGAGCACAAATGCGATCCAGTGTGACCATTTGCTTACCAGATCTGCAAAAAAGCTTCCGAGGACATATCCTACCGTCGGCATAAGTGCCTGAAATCCTCCAAACCACGCACCTGCGATAAGCATGTGCTTCACCTTGATGTTGCGCAGGGACAACCCCTTACAGATAGACACGGCAAATGCATCCATTGAAAGACCAACTGCCAACAGGAATAACTCTGCAATACTCATAATTTTTCTCCTTGATATAGATTTGACGGATGCAGTCACAGACACATATAAAAAGAGACCTCCCGGGCAGCTAAAAGCTGTCCAGAAAGTCTCATCATCTACAGTAATACCAGATTCACGCCATCATCGACCGATGGCTGCCAATCATTATGTTGATATCACAACGCAAGCTCTGCGCTGACTACTCCCTTAATGAACGGTGATATTCTAGCATATTGATAAAATATTATCAAGTAGCATTTCCCTGTTATCGCATTATTGTCATTACAGATCTGTTCAGTCCTGCTTATCGATCTGAGTTGCGCTTGCCTCCTCAAGTGCCGGTGTTCCGCGCAGTTCTATGATAGGGCTTCCCTTGCCCTTTATATAATCACCTGTGATGGTCACCCTTCCTATGGTGTCATCCCTTGGTATCTGATACATGATATCGAGCATGAACTTCTCTATGATGGCACGTAGAGCTCTGGCTCCTGTCTTCCTCTTGATCGCCTCCTCGGCTATCGCCTCGTATGCCGAATCGTCAAATCTCAGATCTACTTCATCAAGCGCAAGGAGCTTCTTGTACTGTTTAAGGATCGCATTCTTCGGTTCCTTAAGTATGCTCACATACATTTCCTTGTCCAACGCATCAAGTGTAAAGAGCACCGGAAGTCTTCCAAGGAACTCAGGAATCATGCCAAACTCGCGGAGATCCTCGGTTGTAACCTGTCTCAGCAGATTCGGATCATCGTCATACTTGTCCTTGAGCTCAGCCTTAAAGCCCATTGACGCCTGCCTGCTTATTCTCTGCTTTATAATCTCCTCTATATCAGGGAATGCTCCACCACATATAAACAGTATGTTTCTTGTATTGATGGTCGTCATGGGAACCATAGCATTCTTGCTGCCCGATCCCACAGGCACCTCGACATCCGCGCCCTCGAGGAGCTTCAGCAGTCCCTGCTGTACGGATTCACCGCTCACATCCCTGCTGTTGCTGTTCTGCTTCTTGGCGATCTTGTCTATCTCATCTATGAACACGATTCCTCTCTCTGCCTTCTCCACATCATTGTCGGCGGCGGCGAGAAGCTTTGACAGAACGCTCTCTACATCATCGCCTATATAACCGGCCTCTGTAAGAGTTGTCGCATCAGTTATTGCGAGAGGCACCTTGAGAAGTCTTGCTATGGTCTTGACTATATATGTCTTACCACAGCCTGTAGGTCCCACCATCAGCATGTTGGACTTCTCTATCTCTATATCATCCATGGTATCTGTGAGAACCCTCTTATAATGATTGTATACAGCCACGGATATAACCTTCTTGGCATATTCCTGTCCCACAACATACTCGTCCAGCATAGCCTTGATCTTATGAGGAGCCGGAATTGTCTTAAGCGTGAGTTCTTCCTCCTGCTTCTTTTCCTTTGGCGCCTTCTTCTTGACTTTCTGTGACTTTGGCACGTCATTCTGTGCCTTGAACTTGGACATATCTATATTGCCAAATGGCATATTTGTCAGATCTATGAACTGCATATTGCCAAGCCCCGGCATGTTGCCAAACCCGGAATTGTTGAAGCTGTCAAATGATCTCTGCATGCAGTCTGCACATATATTTATATCTCCAGGCATATGTATCAGCTTGCCGGCCACGCTCTCCGGTCTCCTGCACAGGTAGCAGTATTTCTCGTAATCGTCATCGTTGTCCTTATCATCCGATGCATGTCCATCGGTATCCACCGTATCCGGTGTCTTCTTATCTATATCATCATAATTCTCTGCCATATCTCATTTTCCTTTCCTGATTATACATATAGTCTCAGTCAGAAATATAATAACACACATATACCACATTTACCAACACCTGCAAATATGAAATTACTGTAAATTAACCGCTGGCACGCAGCGCCGCCCCGCTTCTGTCCTTAATATTATTAAGTCATTTGTCTGTTTTTTGTATTATTTTACCGCTGGCATCTTTCGAATCGTTTTAAAATTTCGGCATTTGCGAAGTGCTATGGAATTGGATTTTTCGCTATGCTATAATCATAAAAAATAAATCCAACGGGTAAAAGGAGGACTGTAATTATGAAGAAACTTGAAATCGTAGTTCGTTCAGAAAAGCTTGATGATGTAAAGTCAATACTTGATGAGTGTGAATCAACAGGTGCCATGGTATCAAACATCATGGGTTACGGTAATCAGAAGGGATATAAGACAACTTACAGAGGAAGCGAATATGTTGTAAACCTTATTCCAAAGGTAAAGATCGAGACCATCGCAGCAGACGATGTTGCGGACAAGATCATTTTCAAGGTTTGCGAGAGAATATCCACAGGTAAGATCGGTGATGGTAAGATCTTCGTATATGATGTGGCAGATGTCGTTCGTATCCGTACAGGCGAGCGTGGAGAGACAGCGCTCTAATAAGCACAGGTATCCAGTATCATTCCTTTTTCTAAATTGGCAGGCAGTGGCATTTGTCCACTGCCTGTTTTTTATCGTTCAGCTCTGTCTCCCAGTATCTTCAGCAGACTCCCCGGGGTCATCCCTGTATACCACTTAAACTCTCTCTGGAAATGCGCCTGGTCAGAATATCCCATGTCATCCATATAATCCGTGACATGTCCGCCCGGATGCTCCAGCATTTTTCTCACAGTCTCCCTGATCCTCACGATGCGGGCAAACCTCTTGGGGCTGACCCCCAGCTCCTCCACAAATCTCCTATGCACATGTCTAACGGTGCATCCCATCTGCTCAGCAAGCTCTGATATGCTTATCTTCCCTTTTGCCGCATATATGACATCCGCCTGTTTCACGATGTCCGAATCAGCCATGCCATTCCTCTGCCACAACGATCCGCATTTCTCTATATGCTCCGTGATCTCCTCTGTCGCACTCTCTATCGGATCTTCTGCACCATTTCCTGTAAATGCATGATCAGCCGTCAGCAGTTTTTCAAGCAGACGCATATCTTGGGTATCCAGAGTCTCCCTGCCAAATCCAAGATCCTGCTCCACAGATATGAAGCTGCAGCTCTCCTCAATGCAAACAGCCGCCTCCAGTTCACCCGGATACACCCTTTTGATGTGTCCATCCATACATATCACACATATCCCAGCATTCTCCTGTGGCACTATTCTCAGCCCACCCAAGCTGTAACCAGCTCTCACATACACAGACTTCTCATTCTTTTCTATTAAATTAGTATGTACTTCACTGCAAAAATTAACATTCAATAAAATCTGACTATCCATACGCCATCTCCGCATAACTTTATTTATCTTTACCGTATCTTTGCTTTATTATATTAAGCCCGCGCAAAATATAATAAGGTTTATCGTTCCACGTCCGATTTTTTCAATATTTTACCATATCTCAATACTATACTCAACCCAAGTTAGTAATTGAGGTGTGGCACTGAGATACTTATTATCAGTCATATCTCAGTGACGTACGATCAGATATAATGTGCACAAAGATGTGTTTTGTCAGGAGCATACCTGGCGGGACGCATCTTTTTTTATTATCTGATCACTTCCACAACTACAATGTATTAAAAGGAGGAATGATTATGGAAGACGTAAGCACAATTGTATTTGGAGTATGGTTCCTTGTCGGAGCCGCACTGGTATTCTGGATGCAGGCCGGATTTGCAATGGTTGAGGCCGGTTTCACAAGAGCCAAGAATGCCGGAAACATTATAATGAAGAATCTCATGGATTTCTGTCTCGGTACAGTTTCATTCATGATCCTCGGTTCATCACTTCTGCTCGGCAGCAGTGACTGGGCACTCGGAGGTTTCATCGGAAAACCATCATGGGATTTGTTCCTTCACTTTGAAAACTATGACTGGTCAAGCTTCGTATTCAACCTTGTGTTCTGTGCAACAGCAGCAACCATCGTGTCAGGAGCTATGGCAGAGAGAACAAAGTTCTCTGCATATTGTGTATACTCAGCTATCATCTCACTGCTGATATATCCTATTGAGGCTCACTGGATCTGGAATCCAGGTGGCTGGCTTGTAAAACTTGGCTTCCATGATTTTGCCGGTTCATGTGCCATCCATATGGTAGGTGGAATCTCAGCACTGATTGGTGCCGCATTACTTGGACCTCGTATCGGAAAGTTCAATAAGGATGAGAATGGCAAAGTAGTAAAGGTTCACACCTTCCCTGGTCATAACCTTCCACTCGGCGCACTCGGTGTATTCATCCTGTGGTTCGGCTGGTACGGATTCAACGGTGCAGCCGCAACATCTGTTGAGCAGTTAGGTTCTATCTTCCTCACTACTACTATCGCACCTGCACTTGCAACAGTTTCATGTATGATATTTACATGGCTCAAATATGGCAAGCCTGATGTGTCAATGTGTCTCAACGCTTCACTCGCTGGTCTTGTTGCCATCACAGCTCCTTGTGATACAGTCGATGCTTTCGGCGCAGCTATCATCGGTATCGTTGCCGGACTTCTCGTAGTATTCGGAGTATGGCTCTGTGACCACGCATTACATGTTGACGATCCTGTCGGTGCCGTAGCCGTACATGGTGTAAATGGTATCTGGGGAACAATCGCTGTAGGTCTCTTCTCCACAACAACTGTTCCTGGAAATGATACATTAAACGGTCTGTTCTACGGCGGTGGCATTCATCCACTTCTCATCCAGTTACTTGGATTTGCAGCAGTTGCAGCATGGACAGCAGTTACGATCACCATCGTATTCCTGATCATCAAGAAGACTATGGGACTTAGAGTATCTGAGGAGGAAGAGATCAAGGGACTTGATCCTACAGAGCATGGTCTTCCTACAGCATACGCAGATTTCCTGACAACAAAGTAATTCATAATATATAGTATTATCTGCAAGCAAAAAGCCTGTGGTATGAATCAAAGTTCATATCACAGGCTTTTTAATATATTCACATCCACATGCCATGTATAAGCAGTATATGCGGATTCTTCCTGTCTCCATACTCGTGTATTGTCATCTCTTACCCCCTGTAAAAGCATTAGTTAGATTATCCTAACCCATGACATATTATCACAGAAAGGCACTTATATACAACACAATATTGCACAAAGAAAAAAGATCCCAGTCATTACGACCGGGATCCGTCTTAAAACAAACATCTATAGATTAAAGACTGTAAGAACCTGATTCTCCATCAGCTGTATAATATACCATGCCTGTTTCTGGCTGGTAGTATACGTTCAATTCCTTAACTGTCTTATTGCCAATAACTTCCTTCACCTTAGCAACGATTGCTGCCATCTTGATCTGACCGCCAGCGAACTCAACAAATACATTCTCTGTTGTCTTAGCTGGAGCTGCCTTCTTTGCTGTAGCCTTCTTTGCAGGTGCTGCTGCCTTTGTCTCTTCCTTCTTAGCTGGTGCTGTTTTCTTTGCAGGTGCTGCCTTTGGCTCTTCCTTAACTGGAGCTGCCTTCTTTGCAGGTGCTGCCTTTGTCTCTGTAGCTGCTGTCTTCTTTGCAGCTTCCTCTTTCTTAACTGCCTCAACCTTAGCAAGTGCTGCTGCAGGTGTTGCCTTTGTTACCTTCTTTGTCTCATCTGCCTTCTTTGCTGTAGCCATGATTCTTTCCTCCCAAATAAAAAGTATCTATGTAATCTTATGTATTTATTTTCAAGCTAGGTTGATATTACTCCATTTTTTATATTTTTTCAATATAACCAAATTCTTTTCTCCCTTTTGTATCGTTTTGGGAATTGATTTACAATAAATGGCAACACTTTACACAAAAAGGCGGTCACAGATCGTTGTAAATCCGTGACCGCTTTTGTCATTTTGTACAAATACACACACTAATTCGTGAGAATATTAACCACTTCACTCAATTTCATTCCGTTTGATCCCTTCAAAAGCACTATATCCTCAGGCTTCATGAGCGCCATAAGGTATATCGCGATCTCCTCCGTGTCAGTGAATGACACAGTCTTGGCATACTTCGTATCACAGGCATCCAGAGCTTCCTTGATCTTCTGGGCATGCTCTCCGATGACTATGACCTCATCTATCTTCTTATCTCTGAGATACTCTCCGACTTCATAGTGGTACTCATCGCTCTTCTCTCCGAGCTCAAGCATATCGCCGAGCACGATATACTTCTTGCCCTCGCACTTCATGTCACAGAGGACATCGGTGCTAGCCTTCATGGAATCAGGGCTTGCATTGTATGTATCGTCTATGATCGTGTATTTGCCAGGAAGCTTGATGACCTTCTGTCTGAGACCTCTGAAATTCTCAAATGCCTTCGACGACTTCTCATATGGAACTCCAAGCTGATGCGACACAGCCATGGCCACCAATGAATTGCGCACGTTGTGCAGTCCCATCACTCCTACCTTGACAGTTACAACGTCATCCCCATGTACCATATCGTATACAGAATATCCATCCTCCATGCGGATGTTAGTTGCTCTGAAGTCCATGCCCTCGCCGCAGCCATATGTGTATACCTTACATGGTATCTCATCCTTGACCGCATACAGCATAGGATCATCACCGTTGATATACAGTGTTCCATTCTCGCCCATGCCCTTGATGATGTTGAGCTTCTCCTTGCGGGTGTTCTCCAGTGAACCCATATATTCTATATGTGCAACGCCTATGGTCGTTATAACGCATATATCCGGCTGAGCTATATCAGTGAGGATGTCCATCTCACCCGGCTCGCCGATTCCAAGCTCAAGAACAGCCACATCGTACTCGTCTGTCATCCTTGACACCGTGATAGGCTCGCCATACACCGAATTATAATTGCCCTCTGTGTGGAAGCACTTCATTCCAGCACTGACAGCCGCTGTGATCATCTCTCTTGTCGTGGTCTTGCCCACGCTTCCTGTAACCGCCACAACAGGCATATCGTATCTGTTCCTTATATACTTTCCAATGGCCTGCAATGCCTTAACAGTATCATCCACCCTGATATACGCCTTGTCCGACACCACAACATTGTCATGCTCCGATGTGAGTGTGGCTGCTGCAGTCTGAAGTGCTGATTCTATAAATCTGTGTCCGTCGGTTCTTGTTCCTATGATTGGAACGAACAGATCGCCCTCCTTGGCCTCCTTAGAGTTTATACAGATGTCAGTGAGAACAGTGTTCTCATCTCCGCAGAGGAGTACGCCTCCTGTAGCTTCCAGAATATTTTTTACTGTTATATCTACCATCACTATCCCCTTTTTTTCATATTGATAAAATATATACAACCGGGCTTTACCGCCGCTCCGGCTTCATCAGGTGTCCATTATAGCACTGTATTATGCTTTTGTATATTTAAATCTCTTTACTTTTATAATCCCAGAACTGTTCAAGGATCCCGTCCACATTTTGCATGTTGCATATCACGCTGTCATTCCATTCCACAGGAAACAGCTCCGTGTAACGCCTGGTGGCAAATCTCTCGTCTATCAGAAGTATTATCCCCTGATCCGTCTCCGTCCTTATGACTCTTCCGGCAGCCTGAAATACCTTGTTTATTCCCGGGTACTGGTACGCATATCTGAATCCATTCCTGTCGGATGCAGCCTCTTTTTCGTCCGCCGCGGTTCTGCTGTCGAAGTAATCCATCATCAGCTTTCTCTCCGTGCACACCTGGGGAAGACCGGGTCCGACTATTATCGCTCCTATCAGCCTGTCACCAGTCAGATCGATTCCCTCGGAGAATATTCCGCCCATGATACACAGTGCCAGCACATTGTCCTTCTCCTCAAATGCCCTCAGAAAGCTCTCTCTGTCGCTCTCCGTCATGTATTGTTCCTGGGCTATAACTTCCACCCCAAGAGACTCTGGAAGCTCTTCAGTGAGCACATGCACCTTCTCCAGCATGGCATACGATGGAAAGAACACCATATAGTTGCCCGGTCTCGCACTTATCACGCGCTCTATATAGCTGTAAATGTTCCTGTACATCGCCTCATTACGGTTCGTGTATCTGGTCGTGACATCATTTGCTATCATTATCTTCCTGTTCTCCGCAGAAAATGGAGACGGGATGTATATTGCCCTGTCCTCCGGGCAGTCCGACAGCATCTCCATATAATATCTGACAGGAAGTATCGTAGCCGAGAAAAACACCGTGGCAAGCCCTTTGTCCAAGCAGTTTCTTATGTTAACTGCAGGCTTGACGCAGTACAGTCTCACCACAAATCTTCCGTCATCCCTTATCTCGTCATACACGACATAATTCTCATCCATCATCTCCGCAATGTTCAGAAATGAAGTGAGATTAAAATAAAAGTTCAGGACTTCCTTTCTCTCCGGGATCTGCCTGTGCTCCTCCAGAAAGAGCTGTATTGCTTCATGGAGGCTGAGCAATTTCAGGTGAAGAGGTGCTATGCTCGAGAGCACCCTGTATCCCTCCTCAGGAACCTCCTTCTTCATCGTAAGCAGCTCTCTGTTGCAGCTTCCTATATGTCTTGCCATACGGCCGCCATACTGGGCTGTGAGCTTCTTGAGCTCCAGAAAGTCCTCCTTCACAATCTCCGCACTGTACATGGACGAAGCCCTGTCCACAAGGTTGTGCGCCTCATCCACAAGGAATACATAATCTCCCGGCTTACCGCCCTCCGCCGCAAAGAACCTCTTGAGGCTCGCCCTCGGATCAAAGACATAGTTATAGTCACATATCACCATGTCAGCAAACAGACTCACATCAAGGCTCAACTCAAACGGACACACCCTGTGAGCCTGTGCGTACCGTATTACCACATCTCTGTCAACCACCGTCTCATGTAATACCACGTCGTACAGCGCATCATTTACCCTGTCAAAATGCCCCTCGGCATACGGACATACCGCAGGATTGCAATCCACCTGTTCCTGACAGCATATCTTCTCTTTTGCCGTGAGTATTACAGTCTTAAGCCTGAGACCTCTGTCCTCCAGCAGCTCCACCGCATTTCTCGACACAGTGTGGGCTATGGTCTTGGCTGTCAGATAGAATATTTTCGACACATGTCCCTGAACCATGGATTTTATGGACGGGTACACCGCCGCCATGGTCTTTCCGATTCCAGTTGGTGCCTGGACATACAGATGTTTTTCCTGCTCAATAGCCCTGTACACATACAGAGCCATCTCCTTCTGGCCCTTCCTGTACTCAAATGGGAACTCCATGTCCGAGATGGACTGATTTCTCATGAGCTGATGCTTTTCCACCAGATCAATCCATTTGCAAAGCTCCGCCATCATTGAGCTGAACCATTTCTCCAGATAGCCAAATGAATATCTCCGCCTGAAGAACTTCTCCTTCTCGCTGTCAAGGTTTACATAACTTATCCTTACATCTATCCAGCTATAATTATTCTCTTTTAAATATATATACGCATAGCACATCGCCTGGGCCACGTGGACGCGCTGCGGGCTCTCCATGTCATCGAGGTTCCTGTATATGCCCTTTATCTCATCTATAAGCACATCGCTGTCATGGAAGTCCACAGCATACCCCTCTGCCATGTCAAAGCCGTCGTCAATATCCCCGGACTCTTCCTGTTCGCCACCGCATCTGTCTATGATTCCATCAGCCCGGCCCTCCACAGTTATCAGATGTCCGCCAAGCTCCTCTGTATACCGGAGCGGCACCTCTGAATTATAATGAGACCCTGCCCTTTTCTGAAGCTTCCTGTGAATCCTGCTACCCGCATTCATCGCTTCTCTGGACAGAGTCCCACTACTGCTATCACTTATATCGCCACTGCGGAAGATGAATTCCACCAGGCTCCTAACTGATATTTTTATATTCATTATCTCTTATATACTATCTTCTCTGCGAGATCGTCCGCAGTCTGTCTGTCTATGAGTATCTCAACCAGCTTAAGTGCAAATTCTATGGCTGTTCCCACTCCTCTGCTGGTGATCACATTTCCGTCCACCACTACCGGCTCCGTGCTGTGGCGCTTCGCCATGAGCTGATCCTCACATCCCGGATAACATGTTGCATTCTTGTCCGCAAGCACGCCAAATGCGCCAAGTGCTGTAGGTCCCGCACAGATAGCAGCCACATAACCGCCTCTGTCATTCTGTGCCTTGACCATGGCCTGAACCTTTGAATTTGTCTTGAGGTTCGGAACCCCCGGAATACCTCCAGGAAGAACTACAAGATCGCACTGGTCATCGATCTCTGATAACTTCTCATCCATCGTGACCTCCATGCCGCGCGCTCCTGTCACTGTATCCTGATCGTCAGCCGACACCATCAGGCACTCAACTCCGGCTCTTCTCAAGAGATCCACCACCGTGAGAGCCTCTACCTCTTCATAACCTGTTGCAAATAAAACTCTTGCCTTCATCGCTTTTCCTCCTTATTCGCACTCTTTACAAAACTGTCTATATCACGTCTGTCCATGCCGCTCAGGGCGCTGTTCTGATAGATACCGTCCTCAGTCACATCCCTGCCAAACCACGTTGGCGGCACAAATGTATTTGCAAATTTCTCCTCCGGGAATTCAACCTCAGCATAGGTGAGTCCGCCAAATATCCCGTCGAACACGTCCAGCTCGATCTTCAGTTCCCTGTCCACTTCACTGTCACCACAGGTTCCGTCTGTATCGGAAAGCGGTATTATATACCGGTCCTTCTCTATTATATTGCCGTCTGCCTTACATCTGAGATTCCTGTATTCATCCTCGTCCAGATCCATCTCGAATTCCTGCCTGCTGAGCAGTCCCTTGGATTTGACCGTGAGCACACGTCTGTCGTCCGTTCTCCTGATCCTTATGACCGGCTTCACGGACACATACATCTGTTCCATGTGCTTCACCTGATATTTTGTCAGATCGACAGGTATCTCATGTACAAGGTATTTTCTCTCTATCTCCATATATGCCTCCACCTATTCAAACCAAATGGCCGCCTTATCAGAACACATCTCCCGGCGGTATATCTCCACTCACATAGCTTCCTATAGCTTTGTTCATAAATACCATGGACACGACAAGTGCGATGATCCATACAACAAACGAGGATAACAGATATCCAAGAGCAGTGTTGACCGACATTATGAACACCGCCAGAGTCTGTGCATAGACACATATCGTAAATACCTTGCCGTAGGACAGTCCCGTGTTGAGAATTCTTGCAAGTCTATTGCCCGCTATACTGAATATCAGCGCAAGGAGAAGCTGTCTGCCCGCCGATGCCACCATCACCGCAATGAACATGATCACCATGTACATATAAAATACCGGTGTCAGTACCGCCAGCTTGCTATTGTTGAAGCCATCCGGCAGGAACATGTATTTGAGCGGTGTCTCCATGTAATCATAGCCCTTGCCATCTGAGACCATTCCCATGACTATATTCTCACTTCCTATGGCGATGTACACTCCATCCGTTTCCATGGAGTCAAGGTCAACTGACGCATTCTCCGTGTTGATGTACAGAGTAGCATTTCCTATCTCAAGCTGCATATCGTGTTCCATGTCGAGCTTATTGTCATGATATGTGAATGCCGGGATCTTATTTGTTATGAGATTCCTCAGACCTCCGACCTTGCCAACCCAGAATATGGCGTCTATTCCAAACTCTATAAATGCCAGTAAAAAGGATATGATCACCACAAACCACACTAGGCGTCCCGTCTTCAGCTTAACCAGTTGTTTGTAATTCTTCGGACTGCTGACCGCTATCGACAACTGATCGAGCAGCGTCACCTTCTTGTTCTCTTCCTGTTCTTCCATATAAATCTCCAACTCTAATAATTATTGACCGGCAAAATGAACCAGCTATTCCATCGGCTCTATGATTCCAAGCTTCACCATAGCCTTATATATTCCATCATTCTCCGCATCGTCTGTGACCATCATAACCTGTCTTTTGAGCCCCTCCGGCCCCTTCTCCATAATTATGCTGTTCGGACAATATAATAACATAGGTGCGTCATTGTTGCCATCACCAAATGCATATGCATTTTCAAGCGGAATATCAAAATAATCCAGAAGATACTGTATACCTGTCGCCTTACTGAATCCCTTGGGAACTATCTCGCAGAAATTTGAACCTCTGTCGATATAGTCAAAATGCTGCGATACATACTCGCGGAACTCAGGAACATTTTTATTGTCATCCGCGAACCAGCAGCAGAACTTGTCGAATTCAAAGTCATCCGAGTCCACATCCTCCCCAACAAATATTCCATTTGCCCGGAAGTATCTGACCATCTCTGCAAGGAGTTCATTTCCCATGTTCTGACCGTCCACGTACACCTTGTCTCTGTGCTCATACATTCCAAACATGTCATATCTGCGGCATGCATAAGCTATATCCCTGCACACATCCCTGCTGACATCATTGTGGAACAGCTCTTTGCCGTCATAGTAAATGGATGTTCCGCAGCCACACACAAAGCCGTCAAAACCCGCATCCTTGATCTCATCAGTGACATTACAGTAAACCCTGCCAGTGTTGATGAACACCAGATGTCCGTTGGCTCTCGCCTGCGCCAGCGCACGCCTTGCGCTGTCCGGGAAGTATCTCCTTCCATCCTCGGTTATAAGCGTTCCGTCTATATCAAAGAACAATATCTTCCTGTCTGTGCTTTTCATATATTATATCCATCCTGTCATATATTTACAGGCACATGTATTATAACTACACGTGCCTGTATCTTCTGTACGCATTATATTTTCACTTGATAACCTGCGCATGCATCAGCATGCTTCATTATATCGCATTTTCTGCAGTCTGCATTACAACTGCTTCATGAGGTCGATCATCTCAAGAGCTCCCATAGCGCAGTCATAACCCTTGTTGCCGGCCTTTGTTCCTGCACGCTCGATGGCCTGCTCGATATTCTCTGTTGTAACAACTCCGAACATTACAGGTACACCTGTCTCAAGTGATACTGAAGCAACACCCTTTGAAACCTCGTTGCACACATAATCATAGTGGCTTGTCGCACCACGGATAACAGCACCAAGACAGATAACAGCGTCATACTTGCCGCTTGCAGCCATCTTCTTTGCGATTACAGGGATCTCAAATGCACCCGGAACCCATGCAACTGTGATGTCGTCTGCATTCACATCATGACGGAGAAGCGCATCCTCTGCACCGCTGACGAGCTTTGAAACTATGAACTCATTGAATCTCGCTGCTACTATACCTATCTTTGCTCCATTTGCTACTAACTTTCCTTCTACCTTATTCATCTGATTTATCCTCCTTATGAAAAGTTAAACATCATTTAACATATGACCCATTTTCTCTTTTTTTGTCTTGAGATAAAATGCGTCAAACTTGGTTGGCTCTATCTCTATAGGAACTCTCTCCACGATCTCAAGATTGTAGCCTGCAAGGCCGTATACCTTGAGTGGATTGTTGGTGAGGAGTCTGATCTGTCTGATTCCGAGATCCACAAGTATCTGTGTTCCTATGGTGTAATCCCTTGCATCATCAGGGAAACCAAGCTTGAGGTTTGCCTCAACGGTGTCAAGCCCCTGATCCTGAAGCGCATATGCCTTGATCTTGTTGATAAGGCCGATTCCTCTGCCCTCCTGTCTCATGTACAGGAGCACGCCTCTGCCTTCCTTGGCAATGGCCTTCATGGCCGCATCGAGCTGCTGTCCGCAGTCACACTTCTGTGAGCCGAAGCAATCGCCTGTGAGGCACTCGCTGTGCACACGGCAGAGAACAGGCTTGCCGTCAGCTATATCACCCATTGTGAGTGCCACGTGATGTTCACCGTTCAGCTTGTTGATATATCCACAGATCGTAAACTCACCATACTTTGTTGGAAGCTTTGCCTTGGCTACGCACTCAACGAATACTTCATGCTCTTTTCTGTACTGCACAAGCTTCTCTATGGTCGATATCTTAAGGCCATGAACCTTTGCAAATTCCACAAGGTCATCCTTTCTCGCCATAGTTCCGTCATCCTTCATGATCTCACAGCACAGTCCGCAAGGCTTAAGTCCTGCAACCTTCATAAGATCAACTGTAGCCTCTGTGTGGCCGTTTCTCTCTATGACTCCGCCTGCAACTGCCTGAAGTGGGAACATATGTCCCGGCCTTCTGAAGTCATCCGGCTTTGCATTCTCATCCACAAATTTTCTGGCTGTGTAGCCTCTCTCCTCGGCTGAGATTCCTGTGGTTGTATCCACATGATCCACTGATACTGAAAATGCTGTGCAGTGGTTATCTGTATTGGTTATACACATCTGTGGGAGATTCAGCTTATCCGCATATGACGCATCCATAGGCATGCATATGAGACCTCTCGCCCACTTTGCCATGAAGTTGACATTCTCCGTTGTAGCAAATTCTGCTGCACAGATTACATCTCCCTCATTCTCTCTGTCCTCGTTATCGAGCATGACAACCGGCTTTCCCGCCGCAAGATCTGCAGCGATCTCCTCTATCGAGTTGAATTCAAAACTCATCACTCTACCTCCTTAAAATATCTGTCTACATAAATCCATTTTCTGCCAGAAACTTCATATCAAGTCCTGATCTATCTGAAGCATTTCCATTTGAAAGCTTTTCATCTGTATCGTCACCTTTGTATGGCATAAGCAGTTTCTCAACATACTTTCCAACCACGTCATTTTCAAGGTTGACCACCTTGCCCGGCTTGCCATCCAGCAGCGTCGTCTCTCCCGCCGTGTGCGGAATGATCGACACCTTAAAGCATGTATCATCGACATACGCAACCGTAAGGCTTATACCGTCTATGGCTATTGAGCCCTTCTCAATGATGTATCTGAGTATCTTCGGAGAACAATCTATTGTCACCCACACTGCATTGTCCTCCCTTTTGAGCTCTCTGATCGTTCCGGTTCCATCTATATGTCCTGACACTATATGTCCGCCAAATCTTCCTCCGGCCGCCATGGCACGCTCAAGGTTCACCCTGCTGCCACCGGTAAGCTGTCCAAGTCCGCTTCGTCTCAAAGTCTCAGGCATTACATCCGCAGTAAAGATATTCCCCGATATGCCGGTTGCAGTAAGACACACACCGTTTACCGCTATACTGTCTCCAACCTGGCTTCCATGGAGAACCTTGTCTGCCTGCACCGTGATGCTGCAGGAGCTTACGCCTTTATCTATCTTTCTTATAGTTCCTATCTCTTCTACTATTCCTGTGAACATGTATGACCTCTTTTCTATAAGTTCTTAAACCTTTTTGTATCTGAGCATCACATCTTCATCAAATCTTCTGACCTCGTCAAGTCCAAACATATGTGCATCCGCAGGCACATCAACACCCGTTCCGGATACCGGACTGTACTTGCCCTCGCCACCAAATATCTTCGGGGCAATGAATACACATGCCTCATCCACAAGACCTTCAGACACCATGCTGTAGTTGAGCTCGCCGCCGCCCTCAAGCAGTATTCCGTCTATGCCTTTCCCGCCGAGGATCGTCATGAGCTGCCTTAGATCCACCTGTCCATCCACATCTTCGATCTCTATGATGCTTACACCTTTATCCTTGAGTCTCTCACACTTTGCTGAGTCTGAAGCTCCCGCTGCCGTCGTGGCAACTATGGTCTCTATCTCCCCGGCTGTCTGTACGATCTGTGAATTCTCCGGAATCCTGAGCTTGCTGTCACAAACTATCCTGATCGGATTTCTGACATTATCAGTATCCCTGTCCGTGCTTTTCTCTATTCTGCATGTCAGCATCGGATCATCCGCAAGCACTGTTCCTATGCCCGCCATAATACCCTTATGTCTGTTTCTGAGTTCCATGACATACGCCCTTGATGCCTCACCGGTTATCCACTTGCTGGCCCCTGTGTGGGTAGCGATCCTGCCATCCATGGTCATGGCATATTTCATGGTCACATACGGCTGTTTATTTACTATATACTTAAAGAAAATACCGTTTATGGCATCGCACTCGGCTTTGAGGCAGTGTGTGTACACCTCTATCCCGGCATCACGCAGTCTCTTAAAACCTTTTCCTGCCACCATAGCATTCGGATCATCGGAACCACAGTAGACCTTTCTGATCTTGTGCTCTATGATCGCGTCCACACATGGAGGCTGCTTGCCAAAATGGCAGCACGGCTCAAGCGTCACATACATGACTGCGCCCTCGGCATCTGCCTGATCCTTAAGACTGGCAAATGCTGCGCGCTCAGCGTGGAGCTCTCCATATCTCACATGATATCCCTCTCCTATGATCCTGCCATCCTTCACTATGACAGCACCTACAAGCGGATTTGGATTCACTGCTCCAGTGCCGCGCCTTGCAAGCTCTATGGCACATCTCATATATGACGGATCAAATTCATCATCTATATCATATTTTTCCATATGACCACCATCCTACTTAATACCTTTACAGACAGACTATCGGATATTGCTCATTCAAGCCTCCGAAGTATCTGTTCAAAACACAAGAAAAAACCCCGAAGATAACTTCGGGGTTTTCTCTTGTTCAGGTATCCATCACCGAAATCCATCACAACGGACTTCCATCAGATACCCTGTTCTGAATATATAATACTTCTCTCATCCAGACTATACTGTCGGTACCGGAATCACACCGGATCATGCCTCATGGCTCACGGACTTAAGGTTTCCCTAACACCGTCGGTGGAGAATTGCACTCACCCCCGAAGATCTATCATCGTATGCAGTTGTCTCTTAAAAACGACTATATTGTATTCCATATGCCAACGGAATGCAACTGTTTTTTATGATGTATTTTACCGATAAATTTTAAAGCTGTGAATTGAACAGGCTCTTTATCTTGTAGATAATATCATCACTGTCCGCATTTATAGATGCCGCCTCATTTATTCCTGAGAGCTTTGTAAGCTCATCCGTGTCAGCATCTCCGCCGTAACCTATCGTGTATACAGGTATGTTCGACTGTCTGAGCGCACTTGTTATCTCATCCATGGAATATCCCACATTGGCATATCCATCGCTGAGAAGGAACAGCATACACTTTGCATCCGGGTGCTCTGCCTTTGCATCGGTTATCATCTTCATCGCAACCACAACGGCATCATACGAAGCCGTTCCGCCTGAAGCCATCAGATTGTTGACCGATCCCTGGAAATATGATCTCTGGTTCAGGTCAAACTGGGCGATCGGAACCTCCACTGTAACTGAGCTTGAGTAGCTGACAAGCCCAACATAATTGTTGTCATTGATATACTGCGCACCGTTTGTCAGACTGTTCTTGAGCTGGTTCATAGGATCTCCGTCCATGGAACCGCTGCAGTCCGCAACAAACACCGCGATGATGTCCTTGCCGTTATCCTTTGTCTTCTTGTATGTCTTGAGACCCTGTGTGACCTGTGCACCGGAAAATTCTTCCGTCGCAGTATAATCATCGTTGGCATTGAAGCCCTTCTTTGTCGCGATCGTCTGCATATCATCACTCTTGCAGTAATCCACAACGAGCTGTATGGCCTCAAGCTCTGATGCAGACTTTCCCGACTTATTACATATGTATACAGGATTGTCATGTCTCACGCCAAATGCAATGAAATCATACATTGACACGAGATTGCTGTCATTGATATATGCCTGATACTCTGACAGCATAGCATCGAGTGTTCCGTTTGATGCACTATCTCTCATCTGCTGTGTTGTATATGCAACGTATGGTATGTTTGAGTTAAACTTTGTAAAGTTATCTTCTCCGTCCTGAAGCAGCGTGAGCAGGAGGTTAAGTCCTGTGGCACTTGTCTGTGGGTTCGTGTATCCCATGGTGATCTTGTTGTCCTGAACGGCCTTTATGGCATCGGCAGCAGTAGTGTAACCGCTGTCCTTCTTCACAAGGATTCCCGCTGTATTTCCAACCAGTCTGTCCGCGTAAAGCTCAAGGCTGCCGCTGTTCGACATCGCATACTCTCCGAACAGGGTGTTGCTCGGGGTGTACAGATCCGGGAGATATTTGCCGGAAATGATATAGTCAGCGGCTGTACCGGATGGCACTGATCTCACGCTCATCGATACCGACTTGCCGTCCGCTGTCTTCACACCAGAACCGTTGAAGGAATTTGCAACATCTATAAGCCATGAGTCGTTGTCCTTTCCCGCCTTCTCACCTGATGTAAATATCTCTATATCTATGTCTCCATTGCCCTCAACTGCCAGTGGATATTTGTCTATCTCAGGCAGCTCCGCATACAGATCCGGAGTGTCCAGAGTGACCGTACCCTTTACAGGGGTCGCTTCGCTTACATCGAGATCCGCATATAACTCATCAAGAGTCATATCCGATCTTGATGATCCTCCATTTCCACCGCCTGCTATGTTGATAACCTTCCTGCCGACTATTCCGATAATGACCGCGATCATCGCAATTATCACCAGCACTCCGACTACCACTAATCCTTTTGTCCTCTTATCCATTTCTTCCTCCTTTTACATTCCCTGACTGTGGACATCCTGCCTCATGCCATTCATGCACTCTATGACATCATCCACATATTTCATATCCAGCGAGCTCAGGTTGGTGTCAATATCAACCATCTTCTCCACCAGAATATTGAACTTTCTCACCAGCTCGTCGCCCTGTCTGCACAGATTGTCGAGGTATACCGGCTGGGGTCTAGTGTAATAATCGTATGTCTGTATAAAGCCTATGGCACTGTCCATGTTGCTCTGTGCCTGCTGCTTTATATCCTCGTACAGATTGCGAACACCACTGTCCTCCTCCACATTCTCCTGGAAGTATTCCTCCCTGGACATTATGCTCTCATACTGTCTGTTGAGTCTCTCTATCTGTGCATCAAACAAATGTCCCCTGGCACTGTCCTTGAGCTTCTCCGTCGAGCGTCTTCCCTTGAGTATATGTACATTTGCTGTTATGGTGAATGTCAGCCACACTACACTGATCGCAACACCTATAGCTATTCCCACCATACTGTCAGCCAGCACAAACATTACTATTGCCAGTATGAACATTATCAAGCCTATGATATTGACCGCTATCAATCCCATCGTTTTTCCTCCTAAAGTCAATATATATCACACCGCATCTGCATGTTCATTGTCTCTCTGCAATACGCTGAGCCTTTGTTTTGCAGCATCGGTGACCGTAAGTCCCGAAAAGCCAGCAAATTCCTTCTTCTCATTTCTTATGAGCATGACCGCAAACTCCCTGTCCGTCTCCTCCGCGCAGGACAGCAGTTCATGGTAATCCACCGGCCTATCCTCATATATTCGAAGCGCAACAGCCTCCGGCACAACAATAAACGTCATGGACGTGTGCGTCTTATCCGCTATGTATATCTCCGCCTTGTCCGCAAATTTTGCAAATTCCTCCGCCTGAGTCTGAAAGCCTCCACTCTGAAGCTCCGCCAATATCCTGTCTCTGTCCTCCATGAGACTGTCGAGATACAGATAGCCCTTCAGCAGCAGGAGTCCCATAAGTCCATCTGACATATTGAAGTCAAGTATACAGCCATGTCCCTCGTCACTGTCCGTCAGTACATGACACACGCACTCCGCTATATCCTCATCGCTGAGTCCGCTGTATTTATACGCCTGCTCAATCCCATCATTTGTTATGAGCACGGTCTCTACATTTCCCCTTACAGACTTTTTCTTCCTGATGCTCTCAACAGGACGTGCAGCTATCTTGAACGCCTTCAGCGCATTTATAGCATCATCTATGCTCTTCTTCCCTGATATAGAGGTCTCAAACCGTCCCTGATCCGTAGCTACCGCCTGCACATTCCTGTATATCCTTTGTACAGAGATCTTATTTCTCCTCATTATCGCACTTAAAATGTCAATATCTGACTTCTGACCGGCCAGATATCTCTGAAGCTCCGCTCTGAGCTTTCTCCTGAAATCAAGCTCGTACTCAGTGTTGGTTATATCCGTTCCTGAATACCACCGTTTCTCCAGATATTTGTAATTATCCGGATCCCTCAGTCTGTCCAGCGCACTGTTCTTCAGACTGTTCACACCTTCCTCATCGGTCTCCAGCTCACAGGCAAGTTCCGGCACACTGCATCTGTCATGTCTGTAGCCATAGAGCTTATCTATCACTATCTTCTCCCTGTAATTCAGTTTGTCTATGAGTTCATCGAACATCCGCCTGCACATACCATCCTGTGAATAGGACAGCGTATCCGCCTGCACCCCAAATACAGAACTGTACAGTGCTTCATACGGACTGATAACATCCAGCATATATTTATTATTTTCTTTTCTTAGAACATACGCCCTGTGCAATATCCCACACCTCATTCTATATAAGTTCTTAATCCAATATGCAAACCGGCATACATATCTGATATGCCCATCATCATTTTTACTTATATCTGAACTTAATCATTTTCATTATACATGTTTTGCCACAAATTAAAAACATAAAAGTGACGGGATATGGTATTTTATTATTTTATTAAGTGTTTATACAACTGTCTGTCCACCTGTGGTATAATGAATCGACAACAAACTGGGAGGATATCTATGATCAGATTTTTGCCGGATGAATACTATTCATCCACATACAAGATAGATTTCAAAAAGTATTACGACATGGGATACAGAGGTATACTGTTCGACATAGACAACACTCTTGTGAGACATAATGAGCCGGCCACATCCAGAGCGATCCAGCTCATGGAACAGCTCAAGGCCATGGGCTTCAAGGTATGTCTGGTATCCAACAACAAGGAGCCAAGGGTTGCCGCTTTCAACAAAAAGATGAAGGTGAATTACATATTCAAAGCCGGCAAACCATCGAAAAAGGGCTACATCCGTGCCATGAACGAGATAGGCTGCAACATAGACAACACGATCGCCGTGGGCGACCAGATCTACACTGACATCATCGGAAGTGCCAGCCTTGGCATACACACTATCCTTGTCAAGCCTATAGACACAAGCCACGAGGAGATACAGATCACCCTCAAGAGGATCATTGAAAAGCCGTTTATTTTCTACTTCAGGAAAAAGCATGGCATGGTAAGATAATTTCTGTTATTCATAACGCAACACAAAAGGCTGTATTCACATATCTGCCTGATATGTGAATACAGCCTTTTATTAAATATCTCAGTAACATATACGTTCTGTCATGATGTTACACATCTGTGTGATCCACAGAACGTATGTTAGTCGTTGTACACCTTCTTGAACTCTGTGTATCCCTCTGACTCCAGCATGTTTATCTGCTGCTTCATGTTCTTTCTCATCATCTGGATAGTCACTGTCTTACCTGCCTGGCGAAGTTCCTTTGCCTCCTTGAAGATCTCAAGCTTCTTGTCCAGTGTCACATCCTTGTGAATGAGGATAGCCACGTTGTCAGAATCTATCTTGTATCCATTCTCAAGCTTGTCCTTGAGGATGGTGATTATTCTCTCAAAACCTATTGAAAATCCTGTTGCAGGAACATCCTGTCCACAGAAGTTTCCAACCATCTTGTCATATCTTCCGCCGCCGGCGATGGAGAAGTTGTAGTCATCTATTGTAACCTCAAAAATAGGTCCTGTGTAATATCCCATACCTCTCACAAGAGTAGGGTCAAATACGATCTTTACGCCATCTGCAACCATGGTCTTTGCACTTGATATGATCTCGTCCATATTGGTTATAACCTTTGGATCAAGGCACTCAGCGTCTATGTCCCTACAGAACTCAGCGCAGCTCATATCTCCAAGGTTCTGGTATATCTCAAGATACTTGTCCACCATCTCTGCGTCGTATCCGTTCTCTGTGAGCTCTGCTCTTATGCCATCCAGACCTATCTTGTCATACTTGTCAAGGCTGATGAGTATTGAAGCAATGTCTTCCTCTGCAAATCCCGCATTCTTCGCAGCACCACGGAGTATCTGTCTGTCGTTGATGTGGATAGTAAAATCTGTTATTCCCACCTCAGAGAATATTCTTGAGAGCATATCGGATGTGGCTGCCACAAGCTCTATCTCCGCAAGGTTTGTATTGTCACCAAGTATATCTATATCGCACTGGGTGAACATTCTGAATCGTCCCTTCTGTGGCTGATCCGCACGGAATACAGGTCCGATCTGGAGTGCCTTGAATGGGCTTGGAAGCTGCTCCTTGTTGTTCGCATAATATCTTGAGAGTGGAAGTGTAAGATCGTATCTGAGTCCGCTGTCTGCCAGCTCTCCCTTACCTGCATCGATGGCTCTCGCAAGGTCTGCGCCTCTCTTCATCACCTTGAAGATAAGCTTCTCATTGTCACCGCCCTGCTTGCTTGTAAGATTCTCTATATGTTCCATAACAGGAGTCTCTATCTGTGTAAATCCAAATCTGGAATAACTTGTCTTGATCATTGAAAGCACATGCTCTCTAAGCCTCATATCAGCCGGAAGCTGATCACACATACCTTTTACCGGTGTCTTGATGAATTTTGCCATTTCTTATCCTCCTGATCTTATATCTTTATTAAATCCAACCTATTCTAGCATATACAACTATATTTTTCCACCCTTAAAAAGAACACCGGAACAAACTTATAGTTTGTTCCGGTGCTTTTCACATAATATATTGATATTTTTAATTGTCCTGTAATATCAGATTACTTGAGAAGATCATAGTTGAGCTTCTTGATAACAAGGAAGGCCTTGTTTCTGAGTTCCTCACCTGAGAATTCATCAAGCTGTACATTCATATCCCAGTTGTACTTCATGAGTGTATTCATAAGATCCTCAATGTAATCCTTTACATACTTGACGTTGCTCTCACTCTTATCCTTGAGCTGGACAACTATATTGTCTATAGCCTCGATGATTCCTGACTCCTGCTTCTCTAGTGCCTGTCCTGACTCATCGTTGAGCTCTATAACCTTACCTGTCTTGGTTATGATGACCTTCTTGTTAGGAGCTGCAGCAGCCTTGCTCTTCTTGTTGATCATATGGTTGATACACTTGATCAGACATGCTACAGAGTATGTCATCTCCTCGTTTGATGGCTTGTCTATTCCCTTGAGAGTGTGCTGATGGTACAGGTACTCTGACTTGCACAGCATCTCCTCAACAATAGCTACCTTACACAGTGATACCAGATCAGCCGGCATAGCCTGCTGCTTCTTACCGAAGAGACCACCGCCACCCTGCTCATTTTCCTCCTTATACTTCTCAGGAAGAGCTGTTCTGACATATGTATCATGCAGGTACTTCTTGGCTGTATTGATATCGTAGCTTGATGCAAGAACCATCTTCTTGGTACTGTTGAGTCCGTTAACGACCATATCCTCAGCAGCCATGAACAGAAGGATCTTCTGTCTATTGTCAAGCATTGAGTAAACCTCTTTGTTCTTGTTGTTCTTCTCAACAATTGACTTCTTTCTGACATCAAATACCTTTACCTTCTCCTTTACACTGAAGAATGCCTTCAGCATTGAAGGATTGGCGTTCAGGAAGTTGCAGCACCATGTGAGCTCTATGTACTGATCCTCGATCTTGTTCGATACCTCATACAAGCTGTATCCCTCAAACAGTACATTGAGTGCCTTGGAGAGGATCTCCAGACTCTCATACTTCTCCTCATATGACTTCTGTGTTATATCAGAGTTAACATATGCCTTGATTCCACACTCTATGAAGAGCTTGTTGTACTCATATGCTCCCTCAGGAATGTTCTGACGTCCGCTGAGCTGTGCTCCTGAACCAAGTGTCTGAAGTACCTTCTTGACCTCCGGCTCATTCTCGATGGCCTGATATACCTTCTTGGTAAATGCGCAGGTCTCATTAAGCAGTGAATCTATCCTCTTGTTGTATACCTCCTGCTTGGAGATCTCTGAAGCCACCTTGCTGCTGAGGATCTTTGCTGCCTCTGTGCTTGTGACATTCTTGATGAGCTCCTTGAAGTTGGAGTATACTGACAGGTTATCTATAGGTATGTACTCTGCGTTCAGTCCGTAGAACTGGAATGCCTTCTCATACTGCTTGTTCGCAATGTAGATAGAGAAGAGATTGATAGATAACTGTATCTTGTAATCGTTAGGTGCATGTGCATCCTCGATGACGTAATCATAAAGTACCTCGAGGTTGTTGATATATGAATCAGATCCTATGTCTTTGGCTGAGATATCCATCTCCATAACCACATTGATCAAATCCAGGTATCCGAGCAGAGCCTTGTCAAAGTTCTTTGGTCTGTCATCATCCTCAAGTATCTGGTATGAAATGTTGATGAGAAGTGGAGCGATCTTATCCCCGATCAGTCTCATGCACTCTGGGATCTTCTCAAGCTGTAAGAGATACAGCAGCCATACACTGTAACGATAAACACCTGTAGCTGATACAGGCGCATCTATATCGGTAGGGTCAATATCACCATATACAAATCTGAATAAAGGCTCTATCCACTCTTCGATCGCATAGTGTCCGGTCGCCTTTATATTGAAGTCTACAAACTCTGCAAGCTCATACAGCTTTGTACACTGAGCACGAACCTCGTCATCCACTGTCATGGTCGACAGATCAAAATTAGAATCCTTCAGGCTGTCTATAACCAATGTATAGAATCCGTCCTCAACCTGATCATTCAGATAACGAATAAGTGTTCCTTTATTACTGGATGCCGCTATTGATAATGCGTTATCCCCTGCCTGTCCTATATTTGCTGGTAACATAATATGTCTACCTCCTTTTGTTTTCGTATGTCTGGCTTACGAATATTCTTGTATTATCCCCCTCAAATCACTACTCCAAATATAACATATTTGGTAAAATCATTCAACAAAGTTTTTGGTTATTACTGATAACTGTCATTGTGCATAATTACCCAAAAATTATAGCACTAAAAAAATCGCATTTTTTGTGCATTTTTACTGTTATGCCAGATAATGCCATTTTTCAGCATCAGTCGAGTCCTGCCATGTGAAGTATCGCCATGGCATTTGTCGTGGTACACCTGCCATCCTTCTTCTTATAGTCGAATTTCAACTGGTCTCCCTCGTAATATTCCTCGAAATGATAGTTCGCAGCAGGTGTTCCGTCCTCCGCCTTGAGATCACACAGCTCAAAATCGTGTGTCGATACCAGTGTCATTGAACCCGCTCCCGCAAGCTTTCTGATGACCTGTGTTGCTCCCACTATTCTGTCAGCAGAATTTGTTCCCTTGAATATCTCATCTATAAGACAGAGCATAGGTCTGTTCTCTTTCCTGTACTCAACCATCGTCTTTATCCTGAGTATCTCTGCATAGAACGTTGATATTCCATTGCTGACATCATCGGTCACCCTCATGGATGTGAATATCTTCATCCTGTCAGCCTCCATATAGCCCGCACACACTGGAGCGCCCGCATATGCAAGCACCAGATTTATACCCAGTGTTCTGAGGAAAGTCGTCTTTCCGGACATATTACTTCCGGTTATTATCGTGGCACCGCCCTTGAAGTCCGCATCATTTGCCACGACTGTATCAGGGCTTATCAGAGGATGTCTCATATCCCTGGCGGTGACATGAACTCTGGCATTTGCGCCGACCTGTGGATAGCTCACTTCCCTCGTTCTTGAAAGGACAGCAAATGACATGAGTTCCTCCATATCAGAGACAGCCTTTATCCAGCCCTCAACGCTCTGTCCATTCTTCTGTTTCCATTTGTCCATCATCCTGCCTATGTGGAAGTCCCACATTATAAGTCCACACAGTATCTGATGAACTATAGGATTGTATCTGATATTGAACGCCGCACTTATCGTCCTCAGTTTTCTTATAGCCGCCAGGGCACCAGAGTCATTTGACAGATGCGACTTGATATCATTTAAAAGTTCACTGTCGAAATTCTCCCTGGAGATCAGCTCGAACATTCTTATATAGTCCTCTATCACATAGCCAAATGATATCATCGGCATGACAGCCTGACCCGCAACTCCGCCAAAAAGCCAGGAGAACAAAAGCACAACAAAGAATGAGACAAGCGTCCAGCCTATGTTTATCTCACCCATTATTCCAAGTATAAATGCCACCAGTGTTATCGCCGGCAGTAAAAATCTCAATATGTTGAACACCGCAGGTATATGGTCATTGCCATTGCAGTATGCCACAAATTCATCCGCGGTATATTTCTTCTTTTTGCCCATTCCGGTCTTCACACCGAGGGTCTCAAAATCCATCGAGAACTCTCTCTTTGAAGTGAGCTCTTTTATCGCCTCCTGGCGCTTCTCTATGTCTGCTATATCGTACTTCGGATCGCGTATACTCTCGGCGAGAGCCCTTTTTCCCTCCTCGGTTCCCGCAACACAGATAAACTGATACAGAGAGCTCTGTCCAAGAAGGTCCATATCCCTTGCAACCAGATCGTCATCGCCGAGATACTGTGCACCGTTGTCCTCAAACTTCTTCCAGCCGTCGCCGAATCTCTCTATATACCTCCTGAGCACCTCCGACTTGGCTTTCTTATATTCCAGCTCCTCACTAAGCTTTCCGTGGATAAACACCATTGCGACAAATGCCACAGCGGCTATTATTCCCAGGATCAGCACTGTCACTCTGTTGTCATATATGCCTATTATCAGCCCTGCCAGAGCTGCAAGGAACATCACAAATCTAACCCCTGAATACGTTGCAGACTTCCCCTCAAGCGTCTTGATGTCCTTCTCCAAAATGTCCCTTTCGTCCTTGTATTCGTTCATGTTATCGTCCTTTCATAAAAAACAATATATTTACTTTTTGTCCGGCTTGTCCTTCTTCTTATATGACATCACACCATCCTCTGATACATCTATCATGTCCGGCTTGACAACGAGCACGATACCCATTACCCCAAATACCACACACAGCACGATGCATATTATTCCGATCACCTTATATGATGTAAATGCGAGCATTCCAACTCCCACTGCCAGTGTGAGTGCCGCACATAGAAAATAGTTTTTCTGAAGTGCCTTTATCGCCTGTTCTTCTTTGTTGTAATCCTGTCCACTATTATTCATGTTCCATTTTACCTCCACATATCCATTCCATTATAGATGAATATATCATACACGGTATATCATTCGCAAATATTAATTCCTGTGAATCAATCCACCACACTTATTGCATTTGACACGAATACATATTAAAATAAATGGACAGGTTATATTCTATGGGAAGGAGATTTTTATCATGAACAAATTGGCAAAAATGGCGCTCACTCTTGCCGCTGCAGGAAGTGTCTGCTACTTATTCAAAGACAAGATCAAGACAACGAAAGCTTACCAGACAGTTGAGAACAATGATACTGTAAAGAAGGCAAAAGCCACAGCTACAGATACTTACCACAAAGTAAAGGACTCCGAGACAGTCAAAAAGATCAAGGACTCTGAAACATACCACAAGGTAAAGGACTCTGAGACAGTCCAGAAGGCAAAGGATACGATCAAGGATACCTACAATAAAGTAAAAGATTCCGAGACAGTCCAGAAAGCAAAGAATACAGTATCCGACACATATGACAAGCTCAAGGACAAGGTTAAGGAAAAAGCTGCTTCCACCGAAGATGGCGACCGTGAATATTTCACACTTCACGAAGACACCACCGGAGCAGAAGAAACCACATCCGAAGAAGCCGCAACCGAGGATGTTGTAACCCCGGAAGCCACAGCGGATATTCCGGATGAGACAACCGCAAAGGCCGTAACCGAGACCGTAGCTGAGGCTGAGGATGTTCTCGCCGAGGCAACTGGTGCCGTTGCAAATGCCGCTGCTGCTGAGACATCAGAGGTAATCGGCGATGAGTACATGGGACTTTCAGATGTATCTGAGGATCCATCAGTGCTCTCCGATCAGGACAAGCTTGACGTATAGTCTGCACAGTACAATAGGCAAAACAAAAACAGTATGTGCGATCCGTTTGATAACGAACCGCATATACTGTTTTATTTTTTCCCTGAATCTCTCAGATATGACAATGCTTCATCTATGGCAGCCTCCGTCTTGAAGTCCTGCTCATATGTCACACCATCCACATCCACCATGAGTAGTTTGTATATCTTTTTGTCTGCCGGTCCTATATTCGCCGATGTTCTGAGCTTCTTGAACGTCTCTATGGTGCTGAGTTCCACCACATCCGTATGCCAGGTTCCGTGATATACCAGATATTTGTCTGTTATGGCTATACCATCCTGATCATAGTAGAGATTGTATCTGAGCTGTTCATCTATATCCCTGACAGTATTCCTGTCTGCCTTTCCGCCCGATACGACCTGCATTCCTGACACCTTCCATGGACAGCACACACTGTATATACATCTGACTATATTATATAACGCCCACAGAGCCGTCAGCACAAGAACCAGCAGCATCATATTATAATAGATCCTCGGAAAATCCACCTCACTTATTATGAGTGGATATACCTTGCTCTCAAGCTGCTGGGATGGTATCCCCATGTCCTGTGCAAGGCCATCAACTATCGATGTATACACATCATCCGCAGAGACTACTCTGCCTCTCAGCGTATAATTCAGCAGTACATCTTCGTTACTCCTGATGAGCAGGATGGCATATCTGCCATCCTGCTGACAGTAGTAGTACCTGCCCTGCCTCTCAGAATCCACATAATAATCGTATCCTATATAATCCGCCCGATCCACGGTTATCGTCACATCCCTGTCGTTCGGATTCGCCCTGGATTCCACATCAGCTATACTTCTGTATGTCCTGCTCCTTATCCTGTCCGGCAGACTGAAATGCCACGCCATGATGATCATGCATCCCACCATGATCAGTGATAGAATGATCCCGGGTATTCTGTTTTTTAGAATATAACTTTCAAACTTCCTGTTCTTCATAATATGTCTTTCCCGCGTACGGTCAGATTTTTAGAAATGGCTTCCGCCACCGCCATGACCACCGCCACCGCCTGATCCACCAGAATCTCCTGAGCTGCTCTGGATAGTCACGCTGGTTACTTCCTTACGTATAAATATATCTCTTCTGTCAAGCTCCTTGGCATTTCCATCGCTGTATGTAGAAGCTGTTGTGGTATCTTTTCCTGCTTTCTTCGACAGATTCACGATGCAGAATGCGATGGCTGCTCCCAGAGATACAAGGAAGCATATAAATGGTGACAGGAACTTTAATCCTCCTGTGCTGCTCTTCATAGCCGTCTCTGTTCTTGACATCATTCTCTCAAATGCTCCAAGAGTATCCGATCTGAGTATCTTTCCACCGTATTCCGTTATGGATGTCGCCTTGGAATCACTTATTCTCTTCTTCGCCTTGCCGGCTGTGCACAGATAAACATATCCGTCGTTCTCCTGCCAGTTGGCAACTATAACTACGCTTGTGCTGGCATCCCTGCCGTCAAGATATGTTCCTGCAGGCCACTCTTCCCAGCCGAATCTGTAATAATCACAGATCTTCTCTGCTATATCCTTTGTGTTAGACTCTATGTCATATGAAACTGCATCGGCATCATATTCTGACAGATCTGTGTACTGATCCATGGTAACGACAACAAAGTCCATACCCACTTTATCTTCCAATTCTGCTATCTCCCCGCGGAGAGTCTCCTCCTCCGAATCAGACAGCTTATCTGCATAGTCAAACACTCTCTCATTTGTCTTACATTCTGTATTATTTCTGGCGTCATGCTTGAGATTGGCATTTGATTTCACAAAGTATCCTATAAAGAACACTATTCCAAGTCCAAGTACCACGAGCATTGCCACGATAAATTTCTTTACTGCATTCATTTACAACACCCCCAATAACATAGACAAGCCATCAAGCAATACAAATGCTGCGCCAAACAAAAGTGCGGTAAGTCCAACTGCCTTACTCATGCTCTTCGGCTCTGTTCCAACACATTTTCCAGTCTGTCCGTTGACATAGAACTTATAGTTTTTGCCCTGGAAACGGTACTCATATACCCACACCGGCATGAGTCCGAACTTTGTTCCCGTGAGTCTGTTGTTGTTTCTGAATCTCTCATTTGTAAGTGATGAATATCCGGTTGTGGTGCTTCTCACCCAATCTCTGTTTGCCTTCTCCGCCTTTGCCTGAGCCCTCGGCTCCACCTCATTCGGCGGCATATTGTAAGTCTCCGCATCGAATCCCGAGAGGTACTTGTTGTCATGCTGCATGAGCTCTTTGTAGTTGTACGGCTCCATGAGATCCATGATTCCATCCTCCATGGCTATGGATGCATCAACCGGTATGCCCTCATAATTCACATGCAGGCTTCTTCCGACATCAAAATATGAAGTCTCTGTATATCTCTTGTCTCCAGACGTCCATGATCTGACCTTTGTTCCTATGGCCTCATAAGCCACATCCGAATCATAGTCGTACATCCAGAATGGGACATACACTCCCTTAAGCGCCTCAAGCGTCTTCTGTGAAAGGAATGTTCCCGGTATAAATAGCTTTTTACCAAATTCATTCCTCAGCTTCTCCTCAGCCTCATGCTTTGATATCTTAAAAGGAAGTATCACATCAGCCCCATACGGATAATTTACTTTGTCATCCCTAAGCAGATATGTTCCACATGAAGGGCATCTTCCCGCAGACTGATACTCCGTGTAAGGTATCTGTGAACCACAGTTTATACATATTACAGGCTCCTGTGATGGAACCAGTTCCTGACAGTCGCTTCCCCCGCAACTAAGGCAGACCATCTTTTTCTTCGCAGGGTCGTACACTACGTTACCCCCACAATTCACACAACGATATAGCAAGTTATCTTCCCCCTGTCCTTTTTTATCGTTTTCCTTCCAAACTTCCTACGCTGATTCTCAGCGTACCTGCGCTTATTATAGCATAGTAAATCTGTTTTTAGAACATCGAATTGGATGCCTTAAGGCGGCTTTATAACACATTTTAGATATCTTAAATGAAACAAAATATTTTTTGAACAAATGTGTAACACATCATGTTCATGCGAATATGTTAAACCATGAACAAAATAATGGAGGCTTACCATGAGTGATTTATCAGCAACACAGTGTGCCTGTGGCGGTTGTGGCTGTGGCGGCAGAAATGGACTTTCTTGCGGAGGTTCATGTGGATGCAACAGTTGCACTCTGATCATCATCCTTCTCCTCTGCTGCGGTGGCTGCGGCGGCGATGGTTTCGGTTTTAATGGCGGTTGTGGCAATGACAATAGCTGCATCTGGATCATCCTTCTCTTATTCTGCTGCGGTGGCTGTGGCAATAACAACGGATGTGGCTGCGGTGGCTGCGGCGGCAATGATTGCGGCTGCTGCTAAAAGCGGACTCACCACGATCTATAAACGGGATATCGGGCAGAATGACTGTCCGGTATCCGCAGAAGGTGGCCAGCAGAAGCAATTCTGCTGGTATTTTTTTTACTAAAAATCAATAGAATATAGTATAGCTGTCTTACCAAGTGATCACTGCATGAAACGGAGCTTCATATGTTTAATGGCAACTTCCATCATCCACTGGACAACTTAATAAAAGATGACCGCCTGTTCATGATGGAGGCCATTCTCCCATTTGTGGATGACCGTATGAAAGCTCCTCTGGCAATGTACATAAAGATCATGGAACTTCAGACCATATTGAATGCTCTGCGCGATACAGATTATGTAAACTCCTGTGGACTCCACAAAGATATAAACAATCAGGATGATATACTGTCATCCCTTGCCGGGTGTGGATTTCCCGATATCAGGAACCAGTTTGCCAGCATGAAAAAAGCCATGGATATGATGAAGACCATGGAAGCCATGAACACACAGCAATCCACGGATTCTCTGTACCGGCACTATCAAAGCAGAACTGCCTCTGAAACCGAGGGCGAAGAAAACTACGACAACACTGAATCCCAGTCATCCCAGGATATATACAGCTCCGTCAAAGACCTGTTTGAAAAATATGATATGGAGGGATATTAAACATGAATCTTCAAAATGACCCAAGACTAAAAAACATGCATCCGCTAAAAAGGGAAATTCTTCTCAGATTATCCAACTCCCAGTCCACCATGACTCCGGAGCAGATGCTCCCCCAGCTAATGGAAATCAACAAAGAACTGCAAAAAAGGGATCTCTCCTTCAGCAGATCCGAGTCCGAGATCGTTCTGGATGTTCTGAGCGAAGGCATGTCTCCACAGGAAAAACAAAAGATAAATATGATAAAGTCCATGCTGTAAAAAATGCATTTCACTGAATGTAACACAATTTCATTTTTGTGGCTATCAGCTATAGTTTCACATTTTTGTACCTGATAGTTTCTGGCTGGCGATACCGTTATTGACAGATACTATTTGCATAAAATGTAGCTGATAGATATTGTTTCAGCAAGATGGAGGTTATTGTGATAGATATCTTTGACTTGGGATTGCGGATAAGAAATGTGAGAAAGGCTCATAATCTCACTCAGGAACAGCTTGCCGAGAAAATAAAAGTGTCTCCTCATTATGTGTATGAGCTGGAACATGGATATAAAAGTATGAGTATATATACTCTTGCCAATATCGCAACTGTTCTTGATGCGCCACTGGATTTTCTGGTGTTCGGAAAGGAACCGGCCACCACCCCCGAGAACAAGGATTATATCACTCATGACGATCTTGACAGACTGGTGGAATCGATACCGCTGTACAAACGTGACAGTGCATACAGCGCACTCAAGAATCTGCTGCCTTATCTGAAATAAATGATAATCCGATATATATTTAACATCAAGAAAGCCACATGGATTTTTCTCCATGTGGCTTTCTCATGTTTATAGTTTTTTATTTCATAACAATATTCACAATACGTCCAGGAACATAGATCTCCTTGATAACGTTACCTGTGAGCTTGTCGGCGATCACTTCCTTAGCCTTTGCGATAACCTCATCCTTTGGATCCTCCTTGCCGATCGCAAGTGTTGCCTTAGTCTTACCGTTGATCTGTACAGCGATCTCTACTGTTGACTCTACTGTCTTTGCCTCATCGAACTCTGGCCATGTCTGCTGATATACATATCCGCCATAGTTCTTTACTGACCACAGCTCCTCTGTGATATGAGGTGCAACAGGGTTTAACAGGATGAGCAGTGTCTTGAACTCATCTGCTGTTACGCTACCCTTCTTGTAGAAGTCGTTGAGAAGTGCCATCATGGCTGCGATAGCTGTGTTGTACTTCAGATTCTCGAAGTCATTTGAAACCTTCTTGATAACCTGATGCATCTTGGTCTCCATATCCTTGGAGTAGCCCTTCTCGTCTGTCACGCTGTCCTGAAGCTTCCATACTCTGTCGAGGAATCTTCTACAGCCCTTGACACCGTCCTCTGACCATGAAGCTGCAAGGTCAAATGCTCCGATGAACATCTCGTAGGTACGAAGTGTATCTGCACCGTATACATCTACGATGTCGTCAGGATTTACAACGTTGCCTCTTGACTTACTCATCTTCTCGCCGTTCTCACCGAGGATCATACCATGTGATGTTCTCTTCTGGTATGGCTCTGATGTAGGAACTACGCCCTGATCGTACAGGAACTTGTGCCAGAATCTTGAATACAGAAGGTGGAGTGTTGTATGCTCCATTCCTCCGTTGTACCAGTCAACAGGAAGCCAGTACTTGAGTGCCTCCTTGCTTGCAAGAGCCTCTGTGTTGTGAGGATCTGTATATCTGAGGAAATACCATGATGATCCAGCCCACTGTGGCATAGTATCCGTCTCTCTCTTTGCAGGGCCGCCACAGCATGGACATGTGGTGTTTACCCAGTCTGTCATAGCTGCAAGTGGTGACTCACCATTGTCTGTCGGCATATAACTGTCAACCTCCGGAAGGAGAAGTGGAAGCTGGCTCTCGTCGATTGGAACATAACCACACTTATCGCAGTGAACGATAGGAATTGGCTCGCCCCAGTATCTCTGACGTGAGAATACCCAGTCACGGAGCTTGTAGTTGGTCTTTGCCTGACCGATACCCTTCTCCTCAAGGAACTTGATCATCTTCTCCTTTGCATCCTTTACCTCAAGGCCGTTGAGGAAATCTGAGTTGATGAGCACTCCTGTTGCCACGTCTGTAAATGCAGCCTCATTTATATCTACTTCCTCTCCATCCTTTGCAACAACCTGGATGAGTGGAAGTCCGAACTTCTTTGCAAATTCCCAGTCTCTGTCATCATGTGCAGGAACCGCCATGATAGCACCTGTTCCGTAGCTCATTAGTACATAGTCCGATACGTATATAGGGATCTCCTTGCCATTTACAGGGTTGATGGCTGTGAGTCCGTCTATGCATACACCAGTCTTATCCTTTGCAAGCTCTGAACGCTCAAAGTCGCTCTTCTTCGCTGCCTGCTCACGGTATGCCTCGATGTCTGACCAGTTGCCGATCTCGTCCTTGTACTTGTCAAGGATTGGATGCTCTGGTGAAACAACCATGTATGTTACTCCGAATAATGTATCGCATCTTGTTGTATATATGCGGAGCTTGTCCTCTTTGCCCTTTACTGAGAAATCTACCTCAGCTCCTGTTGAACGTCCGATCCAGTTCTTCTGTGAAACCTTTACACGCTCGATGTAATCCACGCCGTCAAGTCCTTCAATGAGCTTGTCTGCGTAATCTGTGATCTTGAGCATCCACTCAGACTTAACCTTGCGGACAACCTCGCTGCCACAACGCTCACATACGCCATTGACAACCTCCTCATTTGCAAGACCAACCTTACATGATGTACACCAGTTGATAGGCATCTCCTTCTTGTATGCGAGACCAGCCTTGAAGAGTTTGAGGAATATCCACTGTGTCCACTTGTAATATTCAGGATCAGTTGTGTTGATCTCTCTGTCCCAGTCGAATGAGTATCCAAGTGAGTGGAGCTGCTTTTTGAATCTTGCAACATTTGTCTTGGTTACTTCCTTTGGATGGATCTTGTTCTTGATCGCATAGTTCTCTGTAGGGAGACCAAATGCATCCCAGCCCATTGGATACAGAACGTTGTAGCCCTGCATTCTTCTCTTTCTTGCTACTATATCAAGCGCTGTGTATGGTCTTGGATGACCTACGTGAAGTCCCTGTCCTGATGGGTATGGGAATTCAACTAACGCATAATACTTTGGTTTTGAATAATCATCTGTAGCAGCAAATGCCTTGTTGTCATCCCAGACCTTCTGCCACTTTCCTTCAACGACTTTGTGGTTGTATGTCTCAGCCATTTTTGAAAATGCCTCCTTGAAATTTATCTTTTCAGGCTTTATAACGCTTTTTCGCCCGATTCCTCTCTAATCTTAACTATATTAGCATATATGCCGTGTTTTTCAAACTGTTTTTTGGTATAAGCAGCCCGGCTTATTCAAACACTTTCTTGATACTGTCATAATGAAGGAAGATTCCCTGCTCTGCATATTCCTTTATCTCATCCAGAGTTGCCAGCTTAAAACCATCAGTCTCCGCCTCCTGAGGCCTGATATCTATTTCCGAAAAATCTCCAGTAAACTTATAGACATCCACAAAGTAGTTGTCCTTCTCATCCGGGTTATCTCTCCTATATGTAAACTGCAAGCCTCCATCGAAATCACTTACGTCTATGCCTGTCTCCTCTATTACCTCTCGTCTGACAGCCTCTATGGATGACTCTCCTGCCTGCACTCCGCCGCCGGATACCTCCCACCAGCCTGCTGCCCACGCCTTTGTCATGACACGCTTGGTTATCAGATACTTTCCCTCTCTGTTCTGGAGCACACCGAGCACTGTGAGGTGATAATCCCCCGGTTTCATATTCCAGTCATTTCTCTTCATCGTGCGCCCTGTAGGCTGCTTGTTTACATCGTAAATATCCCAGTATTCCATCTCTGCTTGTCCTCTTTCTGATTTTTATATTTGTTCTGCCCAGTAACATAATAAATGCTATTTTAAGTTTCTTCAACAATCATTCGAATTTTATGCATAATTATTTATTGCAGTTTACTATAAAACTTAAGCTGTGGTACAATTCAAACTGTTATCAAGAGATTTGACCAGCGCAGGCTGAAGGAGGAAGCATGAACGCTTATGAGGTATTCGCCAGTGTCTATGATGAACTGATGGACAACATTCCATATGATGACTGGTGCACATATATAATAGAAGTTTTGAGAAAATACGGAGTGAACGAAGGGCTCATATGTGAGCTTGGATGTGGCACCGGAGAGATAACGGAAAGGCTTGCGGATGCCGGATACGACATGATCGGTATCGACAATTCATATGAGATGCTTGAGGTGGCAAATGAAAAAAAACTTGATACAGGTCACGAATCCATCTTGTATCTCATGCAGGACATGAGGGAATTTGAGCTCTTCGGCACGGTGAATGCCATCGTATGTGTGTGTGACAGCATCAACTATCTCACTGAGCTTTCAGATATCACACATGTATTCAGGCTGGCAAATAACTATCTCGAATCAAAGGGCATATTTATCTGCGACTTCAAGACCCGCCATTATTTCAAGGATGTGGTTGCCGACAGCACCATAGCCGAGGACAGGGACGACGTGAGCTTTATCTGGGATAACTACTACGATACGGAAACCGATATAAATGAGCTGGCTCTCAGCCTGTTTCTCCCAGAATACCCAGAATCAGGCATTGAACCGGATGATGAGTGTCCTCTATACAGGAAGTATCAGGAATTCCATTATCAGCGAGGCCTGACCCTTGATGACATGAGGACATGCGTTGCTGACTCAGGCATGGAGCTCGTTGCCATGTACGATGCATTTACATGGCTGCCAGCCACAGATTCCAGTGAAAGGGTATACGTGGTTGCAAGGGAGACACACCAGGATAACAAACACTATGAATAGGCTTGTCTTATCATCATTCATAATATAAAATGGTGAAGATTGTCCAATATATCATTAATTATAATGCGATTATATATAGAGATAACCGGACAGATTTCAAAATGTAACAAAACTAATCAACATAGAATAGCGAGGTATACAACATGAGCGATCATATAATAAGAGGTATGGCGGCGAACAATCAGGTAAGATTCTTCGCCGGAACAACAAGAGATATCGTGGAGACCGCAAGATCTATCCACAACACAAGCCCTGTGGCTACAGCCGCACTTGGAAGACTGCTCACAGCAGGAGCACTTATGGGAGCACAGTGCAAGAACGAGTCCGACGTACTCACACTTCAGATCCAGTGCAACGGACCGATCGGAGGACTTACCGTAACTGCAGACGCACATTCAAGAGTCAAGGGATATGTCAACAATCCAAACGTTATCCTTCACGCAAATGACAAGGGTAAGCTGGATGTTGCCAAGGCACTTGATCTCGGCGTGCTTTCAGTTATCAAGGATATCGGTCTCAAGGAGCCTTATGTCGGTCAGACACAGCTCGTGTCCGGTGAGATTGCCGAAGATCTTACTTATTACTTTGCGACATCTGAGCAGATTCCTACATCTGTTGCCCTTGGTGTTCTCATGGAGAAGGACAACACCGTCAAACAGGCAGGCGGCTTCATCATACAGCTTATGCCATTTGCATCGGATGAGCTCATAGACGTTCTTGAGAAGAGACTTAACGAGTTTTCTTCTATCACCAGTCTCCTCGATGCGGGCAAGACTCCTCTTGACATCATCAAGGATGTATTTGAAGGATATGACGTTGTAGTGACCGATGAGTTGCCTACCGAGTGGCACTGCAACTGCAGCAAGGAGAGATACTACAATGCGGTACTCAGCCTTGGCAAAAAAGAGATCGCAAGCCTTCTCGAGGAGGGCGAGCCTATAGAGGTCAACTGCCAGTTCTGCAACTCTCATTACAAGTTCTCACCTGACGAACTCAAAGAGATGCTGCTCAAAGCGGCTGCAAAATAATCATTTTTCCGCCATTTGCCCTCATTTTTACAACATTTTTGTACATTATAATTATTGCATTGGTTTTTTCACTATGCTAGAATGTTAACCGTTGTAAAGTAGACTAAATTTGAAAGAAAGAGTGAAAATTATGAAGATAACAAGAGATGATATCAGAAATGTGGCTATCATCGCCCACGTTGACCACGGTAAAACAACACTTGTAGACGAGCTCTTAAAGCAGAGCGGTGTGTTCCGTGACAATCAGGAGGTCGCTGAGCGTGTCATGGATTCCAACGATATCGAGCGTGAAAGAGGAATCACTATCCTCTCCAAGAATACTGCCGTAACATATGGAAGCACCAAGATCAACATCATTGATACTCCGGGTCATGCAGACTTCGGCGGTGAGGTTGAGCGAGTTCTTAAGATGGTAAACGGAGTAATCCTCGTTGTTGATGCATTTGAGGGTCCTATGCCACAGACCAAGTTCGTTCTGAAGAAGGCTCTTGAGCTTAATCTTGCAGTTATCGTATGTGTAAATAAATGTGATCGTCCTGAGGCACGTCCTGACGAGGTAGTTGACGAAGTTCTTGAGCTCCTCATCGAGCTCGATGCAAATGAGGATCAGCTTGACTGCCCATTTGTATTTGCTTCTGCCAAGTCCGGTTATGCAACACTTGACTCATCCAAGCCAGGCACAGACATGAAGCCTCTGTTCGACACTATAATTGATTACATTCCTGCTCCTACAGGCGATCCTGAGGCAGGTGTACAGATGCTTGTCAGCACAATCGACTACAACGAGTACGTTGGACGTATCGGTGTCGGCAAGGTCGACAATGGTGTCCTCAAGGTAAATGAGGATCTTGTCATAGTAAATGAGCATGACCCGGACAAGCTCGAGAGGGTTCGTATCGGAAAGCTTTTCGAGTATGAGGGTCTTAACAAGATAGAGGTTAAGGAAGCACAGATAGGTTCTATCGTTGCTGTTTCAGGCATCGCAGATGTACAGATAGGTGATACTCTCTGCTCCCCTGAGAATCCTGACCCAATTCCTTTCCAGAAGATTTCTGAGCCAACCATCGCCATGACATTCATGGTAAATGACTCTCCTCTCGCAGGCAAGGAAGGTAAGTTCGTAACATCAAGACATCTCCGTGAGAGACTTTTCAGAGAGCTGAACACAGATGTCAGCCTCCGAGTTGAGGAGACTGACACAACTGAGGCTTTCAAGGTTTCAGGCCGTGGTGAGCTTCACCTGTCAGTCCTCATCGAGAACATGAGACGTGAAGGTTATGAATTTGCAGTAAGTAAGGCTGAGGTTATCTACAAGGAAGATGAGCTCGGACATAAGCTTGAGCCATTTGAGATCGCTTATATAGATGTTCCTGACGAATTTGCAGGTACTATCATCAACATGCTGAACCAGAGAAAGGGTGAGCTTCAGGGAATGGCTCCTACAGGAAATGGAACCACAAGACTTGAGTTCTCTGTTCCATCCCGTGGACTTATCGGATTCCGTGGTGACTTCATGACAGCTACTAAGGGTACAGGTATCATCAACACAACATTTGACGAGTATCTTCCATACAAGGGTGACATGAGCTACCGTTCAAAGGGATCACTCATCGCATTCGAGTCAGGTACTTCGATCACATATGGTCTTTTCAACGCACAGGAGCGTGGAACACTGTTCATCGGACCTGGTGAGCAGGTTTACGCCGGTATGGTTGTAGGTGAGAATCCTCGTGCTGAGGACATGGAGGTCAATGTCTGCAAGAAGAAGCAGCTTACCAACACACGTTCTTCAGGATCAGATGATGCTCTCAAGCTTTCACCTCCAAAGGTGATGAGTCTTGAGCAGGCTCTTGACTTCATCGACACTGATGAGCTTCTGGAGATCACACCAAAGTCATTCAGAATCCGTAAGAAGATTCTTGACCATACTCTCCGTTACAGAGCCAACAGGAAATAAGGACGGACGAAAAGTCCTTTGAGATAGTGAAGCCCGTACACTGTAAGGATGTGGATCCATCACGGGATATACAACAAAAGCAGAGACAGTTCACACATTCTTTGTGTTTTGTGTGAGTTGTCTCTGCTTTTTTTGTGCGTAAAACTGTATCTTTTTTGCTTGTTTTCCTCTGAATGATACAACTTTTCTGTTTTTTGTATCTTTATGGCTTTTTCTTTATGTTTGCGATAATTTTGTGACCTTTTACCTCCTTGTCACGGCGTCTATTGGTCTTAGTTTTGAGGCCCATCTTGCTGGGAAATAGCCTGCTGCCACTCCGAGGATCACGGAGCCGAGGACTCCGGCCAGTGCAAGCCACCATGGGATCATGGCTATCTGGGTTCCTTTTGCAAGGTTGAACATGGAGACGGCGGCTTTATTCACCACTATTCTCACTCCGTAGGAGGATAATACTCCGAGGACGCCTCCGACAAGTCCTATCACTGCGGCCTCCATGAGGAACAGAAGTCTGAGCTCGTCTATGTCGCAGCCGAGGACCTTCAATATACCGATCTCGTTTACCCGGTCGAATACAGAGGTCGTCATGGTGTTGCTTATTCCTATGACAGCCACAATAAGTGCTATCATTCCGATTCCGCCGAGAAGAAGCTGTATCATCTTGAGGTACTTCTGTATCGTGTCCAGATATTCCTTGGAATTCTCTGTCTGATACCCCATGTCCTGAAGCTTTTTTACCATCGCATCGACGTTATTTATATCATCTACGATCACCACCGCTGATGTGTAGACAAATTCACGGTAGCTGTTGCCATTGCCATCCACCGGCTGACCGTAAAGCTTGCCATCGGCGCTGACCTTTCTGAGCAGGCTTTTCAGTGAATCCATATCACAGTATATCGTCTGAGACTTCTCGCTGTAGCTGTCAGAGATGTCCAGCGATTCGTCAGACTCTTCATCCTGAACTGCACTGTCATAAGAAGTGTCAGCAGAAGCATTGTCAGAGCTGTTATCCGTATCTCCATCAAATAAAACCCCGGCGAGTTTCAGTTTGAATATCCTGTCACTTTCACCGCTCCATCCGACGGTCGTGTCAAATCTCTTTCCGACAAGGGATTCAATACTCTTCTTCTCTCTCTTCTCGTAACTGTCAAATGTCTTTTGATTGAAGAACATTTTGCCCACACTGCCGCCCGAGATCAGTTCAGGTGTCCCATGTGAAGAATTGCTGTTTTCCCCATAGGCCAGACTCCAGCCATCAAGCTCATTTCCCGGCACACCCACAAGATTGCCAAAGTATTCATACTCCCCATACTTCATACTCACAGGCACCTCATACAGAGGATAACAACCATCCACATTTGCAAGATCTGTCAATGTAGATATCGTTCTGTCCGTTATCATTCGATCCTTATGCTTACTTCCGGTCTCACTGTATATCGTTATCTGGTTGACACTTCCACTTGCAACCGCAGAATCTATCATCTCGTTCTTGACTCCGATTCCCACAGCCAGAAGTGCTACAACCGATATAACACCTATCATCACGCCGAGAACGGTGAGAAATGTTCTGATCTTTCTTCTCTTCATATTCATAAGACACAAATGCCATATCCACCCCATACAATCTATCTCCTTATAAACTCTCTCCCCGTGACCGGAATCTAAAATTCATCAAGAATCTCCTTTTTTCTCCTGTGCTTTTTTATCGCACATATACAGAACAGAGCTATCACTATAACCACAGCAATTACACCATATAACACCTTTTTATCACTGCTTTTTGTGCTGTCCTTTATCTTCTCTACATTGTCATACACCGGAGATTCCACAGTCGCCTTGAAATTCCCCTCAATCGTCGTCTCATTCCCCTCTTTGTCCTCATATGTAACTATCACCTTTGACATATCACCGCTCGCAGCAGTCGTCGCCACGGCATTCGTGAGGATATCTATGCTTCCGCTCTTTCCAGACTCTATATTGCCTATATACGTCTCAATCTCCTCCACACTTCCCAACAAGCAATTTTCAACCGACGCACCGCAGGACGGGAGGGCGAAAATACGGAAAAGGGTACTCTTTTCCTATGCTTGCTAAGAAAGTTTTTTCCTCACTTATCACTACAACGGAACTCCCAGTATGCCAAAAAGCGCAAAAGAAAAACGCCGCAATTCTGCGACGCTTCATTCACTTTATGCAGACAAAAACGAGGGAACTTTATTCCCCCGTCCTGTCATTGTTGGCTTCCTCTATGCCTTTTGCAGTAGCAGACATGATTTTTAAGTCTGTTTCGCTCATTGTGTCAAGCATGGTATCGAGCTGACGGCGGCGTGTGGACTTCTCTTGTTCCCGTTCCGGGAAAAAGAACTGGTCTACTGATACGTCAAGCAGGGTTACAAGCTCATATAAAATCTGTAAACTTGGGTGCTGCCCGCTGTTTTCAATGGACGCGATATACCGGGGCGCAATATTCAGTGTGTCGGCTAACTGATTGCGTGATATTCCCTTTGCTTTTCTTGCTGCTTTAATGGCTTGCCCGAAAGCCTTAAAATCATACTTCACTTTATCCTGCTTCATATTTTTCACCCTATTACATTTTACTGTTCCTCTTTTCTTTGAGATATGATTACACATATCATAGTATTGATGGTAATAGAGCATAAAACATGCAGAGTAAGGTTGCTACAACTCATATTGCCATATATAATATCTAATGACATCGAAAATTAAAGAAATTGATTAGAAATAGATTTTTGTTTGATAATCTTAAATCAGATATTCACAATGGAGGCATATTTATGGCGCAGAGTATTTTAATTGTAGACGATGAAAAAGAAATTGTATCAATGCTGTATTGCTATTTCAGCAAACTTGGATATACGGTATATACTGCAACAGCAGGAAATGCTGCATTAAAAGAAGTAGAAAAAAAACCTGACATTATTTTGTTAGACGTTAATATGCCAGATATTGATGGATTTACTGTTTGTGAAAGAATACGGGATTATGTTTCATGCCCTATAATTTTTTTAACAGCACGCATTGAAGATAGTGATAAAATAAAAGGATTTTCTATTGGCGCAGACGACTATGTAATAAAACCATTTTCTGTTGATGAATTAGAAGCTCGCATTGCAGCACATCTTCGCAGAGAAAAAAGACACAATACATCTTCAAAGGTGCAATTTGATGAAGATATGGTTATAGATTATTCCTCACGTATTGTGTTTTATCATAATAAGGATATGGCTTTTACCAAAAAGGAATTTGATATAATATCTTTCCTTTCACAAAACAAAGGAATTGTTTTTGACCGGGAAACTATTTATGAAAAAGTTTGGGGATTAGACGGCATTGGTGATAATACAGTTGTTACAGAACATATCAGACGTATTAGGGCAAAATTTTTATCTTTAGGCGATAGACCTTACATTGAAACTGTTTGGGGGTGCGGATATAAATGGAAAAATTAAAGAGAAGCAGATGGTTCAATCGGTTAAATAGCATGAGTATTAGGATGTCCTTTGTTCTTTATGCTTTGTTTTCATTGTTGATTGGAATAATTATTTGTATACTTTTAATTTCAATGGTTGACAGATACAGAATAAATTTAAACTATAAGTATGAAAATATGTCAACAAGGTATGATATACCGGAAAATGGTTCATTTACCGCCGCTTATAGTAATGACCAAACAAAATACACAATATTTGATACGAAAGGAAACGAGATATGCAAGTTCAATGTTGATTATCAAAAAGAACGCCCAGTACACGAATATGTCTATCCGAACCATGTTTCATATATCGAAGTTTCACCTAATTTTGCAAACCGGGATAGGCTTATTGACAGTGTTTTAGGTTCATTAAATGTTGCAATTATTCCTATCGTATTATCTATTAATATGATATGTTGTGTAACATTTTTTTATAAAAAAAAAATATCGAAACCTATTAAGCTATTAACTAATGCGTATCATAAAATTGAAGCAAATGACTTAGATTTTACGTTATCATATCCATTAAATGATGAAATGGGAAAACTCTGTCATGCCTTTGAAAAAATGAAAGACTGTTTGGCGAAAAATAATGAAACTATGTTTCGACAATTTGCTGAACAGCGCCGCCTAAACGCTGCTTTTTCACATGACTTACGCACTCCTTTGACTTTACTAAAGGGTCATGCTACTATGCTGCTTTCCTTTATTCCCAAAGGCTTAGTATCACAAGAAGAAATATTAGATGAAATATCAGTAATGTCAAAAAATGTTTCACGTCTTGAAAAATATGTAAATGCTATGACGAACTTATATAGGTTAGAGGATATTGATATTCCACGGCAACAGATTACATTTCATGCACTTATTGATAATTTTAATAACACAGCAGAAGCACTTTGTTATGACAAACATTTTTCAATTACTACAAGCGGTGATAATATAACCTTGTTTATCAATTTAAATACAGTCATGCAGATTTATGAAAATTTACTCTCTAATAGTATTAGATACGCAAAAAGTGATATTGCTATTAGCGCAGTAATAGAGAATAATAATTTAGTTATATCTGTTTCAGATGATGGTTGCGGGTTTAAAAATATTGATATTGAAAAAGCGACATTACCATTTTATAAATCATCGAAAGATATATCTACTGAACATTTGGGATTAGGGCTGAATATTAGTAAGATTTTAAGTGAAAGACATGGCGGAAATATCCAAATTGCTAATAATGAAGCAGGGGGAGCATGTGTTACAGTAAAAATAAATTGCAATGAAAGTTGATTGAAAATAGACATTTTATTGCTATTATAAATTTAAAAGAAAGGAGATAAGGACAAATGAAAAAAATAATATGTATGTTTCTAAACTTATCGTTATTGGTGTGTATTGTTGGGTGCAGTCAAGCAAAGGACAGTGATAACCATGTGGTACAAGATTATTCCGAAGAATATGAGGTTTCTCCTTATGGAAGTGAAGAAGCACTTGACACTTTGGGTGATTTGAAGATTTCAATGAGTACAGAAAAGGATTTAGATTTGAAGCACCTTTCATTTCTAATAGAAAATACTTCTGATAAAGAATACCGATATTCACCAAATTATTTTGAAATAGAAGCTGAACAATCCGGCACTTGGTATCAACTTAAACAGCTTGATGACCCCTCAAAGAGCAATGAAAAGGATTGTTTTATTAAGCCTAACGAACGATTAACATTAGAAATTGATGTTAAAAGTTTTTATGGAGAATTGCCTGCTGGACACTATCGTTTGATTAAACAATTTGCGTTCTTTGAAAGTGAAAGAGATTGGGATTACGATACATATAATTTATCTTGCGAATTTACGATAAGGTAAAAATTCTCTACTTCATAAGCATGAAATAAAAAAAACGCTTATGAAGTAGAAAGTTCGACTCAGAACTTTTGAAAAGATAGCCAAAAATTACTTTGTGATTTCAGAATAAACATCATGGACTTTTCACACATGTTTTCTTTTTTCTACATCTCTTCGTTTATGATAACACTCTTTATACCTGAGACACTGTTAAGTGCGTTCAGTATACCCGTTACCGCCATGTTGCTATTTTCTTCTGATACACCGCCAAGGTCAAGGTATATCATTATCTGGTCTTCACCCTTATATATATCAATATACCCCATATAGTTTTCTTCATCACCATTTTGTGAAGAATAACCCTACATCACCTGCTGGATCTCTTCAGCTTTCTCATCTGTCACACCGCCGTCAAAATACACACTATATAAAAAGCTCTCTCCGTCAAATCCTGCAACATGTGCCTCGTAGTTCAGGTCAAGCTGATCTATCCCCAATATACTGTCAAAGTCGAATTCTCCGTCTTATCCAAATCCATATTCTCCATAATTTTCTGCCATAGCATCATCCATATTATCTGCCATTTCACTATTCCCCTCTATCTCATTCTCTTTCTCTGCAACCTTCGTCTCATCCTGTTCTTCCGCTGCAGCATCCTCTGGACTTCTCTCAAACCTCGCATATCCGCTGTCATATTTCAGATAAATGACATTCTTCTCAGTTGTGCTGATATATATTTCCTGTCCAGCTTCAAGATCCACGCCTGCTGCCGCAAAATTCTCTGCAGGATAGTCTTTGCTGTCGACCTTTTTTATCGTTCCCGCGATCTCGTATCCTTCCGGCAATTTCTCATCTCTTCCGGTTGCATTGTAATAATAGATATACCCATCATACATGACCTGTGGCTGCTCTATCATTCCGCTCTCCACACCGGTCGAGGTCTCCGCACCATTTGTTTCTGAAACATTTCCACCTGAATTTCCACAGGCCGTACACGCCATAATGGAGAGCATCGCAGCAACTATAAATATTCCTTTTCGTATCCCCATATAAATTTCCCCTTTTTAATTCTTATTTATTGATGTAATGTAAACCAACTAACTGTATGTCCATATTAACATGGCTTTTCCAGCTCTGCCACATACTTATTATTAAAGTTGTCACCATATGCTTACTTCCGTCCATCCATATTCTCATCCCGAACATATCTCGCATTGAACTCCATATTTATCTCACGAAGCTCTTTCTTCCCGTCAATATAATCCTGGTACATCTCTGTGATACCGCACATGCATCCATCGCAGTAAGCATCTATATTTCCCAAAGAATCGGCAACTATCTGCTCTCGTTCTTCCCTAGTTGTGTCCTTTATAAGAAAACCTGCCATCGTCAAAAGCCTCCTCTTACAATTCTCATAAATACAATTAAAACCGTTTTTATACACAAGTACATGTCAAAAAAACAGGCACTTGTAGTTCTTGATACATAAGATATGAAACATATATACAAACGATAATGAAAGTGACTGATCTTCAGCGCTTACTGCTGCTGCGAAGACCGCACCGCTCTTATCGCGGTTTTCGCAGCATGCAAATGTAAGCAAGCTGAAGTGAAGGTAACTGAATGTGTTTGTATATATGTTTTCATATCCATATCTCGAACTACAAGTGCCGTCCGGCCTTTTTACTGTCTGACCTTAATGTGAACCTCACGGAGCTGCTGCTCTGTAACCTCTCCAGGTGCTCCACACATAAGATCCTGTGCATTTCCATTCATTGGGAATGGGATGATCTCTCTGATATTATCCTCGTTTCTGAGAAGCATGATCATTCTGTCCACACCAGGAGCCATACCTGCATGAGGTGGTGCTCCGAACTGGAATGCATTGTAGAGTGCTCCGAACTTCTCCTTCAGATCATCCTCTGTGTATCCTGCGATCTCAAATGCCTTAACCATGATCTTCATGTCGTGGTTTCTTACGGCACCTGATGAAAGCTCGATACCGTTGCAGACGATATCGTACTGGTAAGCCAGGATATCAAGTGGATCCTTCTCATTTAACGCCTCAAGTCCGCCCTGTGGCATTGAGAACGGATTGTGAGTGAAGATGATCTTCTTGCTCTCCTTGTCGTACTCGTACATTGGGAAATCATTTATATAGCAGAAACGGAATGCGTTCTTCTCGTTGAGATCAAGTCTATTACCAAGCTCAACTCTGATCTGTCCTGCAAATGACGCTGCAAGCTCCTCCACGTCTGCAATGAAGAAAATAGTATCTCCAGGCTGAAGGCCTGCAAGCTCTGCGATCTCACCCTTCATATCATCAGGAATGAACTTGTCGATAGGTCCCTTGTATGACATATCCTCAAGTATCTCCAGATATCCAAGGCCGCCCATGCCGATGCTCTGTGCAAACTTGAGCATCTTCTCATGCTGTCCCTTTGAAAGCTTCTTGTGTACATTGATGGCACGTACCGTCTTACCGTGGAATGGCTTGAATGTACATCTCTGGAAGAAATCTGTAAGATCTATTATTCTAAGTGGATTTCTGAGGTCAGGCTTATCCGTACCGAACTCAAGCATAGCCTGCTTGTAGCTGATGATCGGATATGGAGCCTGTGTAACAACTGCGCCCTCAGGTGCAAACTTCTCAAATGTTGCTGAGAGGACTTCCTCTCCAATCTTGAATACGTCCTCCTGTGTTGCAAAACTCATCTCAAAGTCGAGCTGGTAGAACTCTCCTGGTGAACGGTCTGCTCTCGCATCCTCATCTCTGAAACAAGGAGCTATCTGGAAGTATTTGTCAAATCCTGATACCATGAGGAGCTGCTTGTACTGCTGTGGTGCCTGTGGAAGTGCATAGAACTTGCCCTTGAACTTTCTTGATGGCACGATGTAATCTCTTGCGCCCTCAGGTGACGAAGCGCAGAGGATAGGTGTCTGGATCTCAAGGAATCCCATCTCAGTCATCTTCTGACGAAGGTAGCTGATGACCTGACTTCTGAATATCATGTTGTCCTTAACCTTCTTGTTTCTGAGGTCAAGATATCTGTACTTGAGTCTCACATCCTCACGTGTCTCCTTGGATGTCTGGATCTCAAATGGAATCTGCTTGTATACCTTACCGAGTATCTCTACAGTCTTCGCCTCAAGCTCGATAGTACCTGTAGGGATCTTAGGGTTGTATGTCTCCTCATCTCTGTGTTCAATGATACCCTCGATTGATACACAGTCCTCCTTTGTTATTCCGTCAAGAAGTGATGTGTCTCTCATTACTACCTGGAGCACGCCATACATATCACGCAGATCGATAAATGATACTCCACCATGGTCACGGATATTCTCTACCCATCCGGCAACCTTAAGTGTCTGTCCCACATCGCCCTCAGTGATCTCGTTCATTGTTCTGTTACGATAAATGTTCTCGATTGTCATCTGTTCTCTCCTTTTCTTTACTATTTGCCTGTGGCTTTATGTCCACTTTGGCTTTTTCAGGATTACGCACTGGCTGTTATTTCTCTTGCAAATAGAAAAAGCTTATGTTCATCCTGAATCAGATGCACATATATATATGCAAATATTCAGGACGAACATAAGCTCTCTCAAACTACCTGTCGGTTACTTGTCTGCTTTAATGTCCGCGGTACCACCTGATTTACCGTTACACGATCTTCGTATATTCAAAGCATCGCGTCCCAGTCCCTCTCAGTCACCTTGCTCATGACCTCTCTGCGTATCGTGCAGCTACGGCTCCCCTACTCGACATAAAACACGTATCCCGCTATGGGCTATATCTTTCAGCTTGCGGCTGGTAAAGTGTTATTCACATATATTCACTCCGCCGGACTCCCACCACCACCGGCTCTCTGTGGGCGATAATCTATGCTACTTCTCTTCGTCATTGCCTTATATATGGCGTCAGCACATATCTGACGCCACATTATTATATTCTAGTGATTCAAGTTCTGTCAACTATATTTATGTATATTTCCACCATCATCCCACAATCTCTGCACCAAACGGCATGAGCGACAGTTTGGCGATCTTAAAGAACTGAAGCCCAAATGGAATTCCGACTATCGTTATGCAAAGCAGCAGCCCCAGGCAGGCATTCTCTACCGCCATAGGTATTCCGCAGCAGAGCAGCCATATGATATTCGCGATCAGCGAGCCAGCCCCGCCTCCATACACTATCTCTTTTCCAAATGGAAAGAATGCAAGTCCTGCAAACTTAAAGCACTGCATCCCAATCGGAATCCCTATTATCGTTATACAGCACAGCACCCCGCTTGCCACCCACGAAAGTCCGCTCAATATTCCGCCACATAAAAACCATATACAATTTCCAAGACATCCCATGATATCATCTCCTAATCATCAAAACACAACTAACATATAGTAATCCAAGCATACACTCATACAATACACCCCATCATACTAAATTCATTTCATCTGCACAGTGCAGCCAGCATCCTGACTGCCGCCTCATACTCACCATTATCTCTAGTCTTCCGGATCTTCTTAAGAGCCCTCTCAGCTCCCTCCACATCATAAAACAGCCTCGACCAGTAAGCCCACAGCTCCTTCATCTTGAACATCGTGTTGCCCCTGCCCACATCCGACTCACAGTAATTCCTGTAAAGTTCATCGTGGAATATGAAGAATCTGTTCCAGTCATATGTACTGTCGCCACACTCTTCTTTTATCCGCTCCGCCAGACAAGGATCAGCTATTATCCCCCTGCCTATCATAACCTTACTTATATCAGGAAAATCGCCCGTGAACCTGTCATAATCCGCCACACTGTTTATATCTCCGTTGTAGCACACTGTGTCTGGTCTTCCATATGAAGCCACACCTTCGGCAAACACTTCCATGTTTGGCGTATTCTTGTAGAAATCCGTCTGTATTCTCGGATGTATGATCAGCTCACTTATCGGATACTTCTTATATATTTCTATGATATCCTCAAACTCCACAGAACTGTCTCTTCCTATTCTGGTCTTTATAGACACATCCATCACGTCGGCGGCAAATACTTCATATAAGAAGTTGTCAAGCCTCTCCGTATCGTATATCAAACCCGAGCCTTTATACTTCGTGACAACAGTTTTTGACGGACAGCCGAGATTGATATTCACCTCGTTATATCCAAGCTCCTTCAGGAACTTTGCGGCCTTCACAAATCCCTCGCCGCTGTTGGTCAGAAGCTGCGGCACCACATTTATCCCCTGATTGTTTTCCGGCAGCACATCCCTTAGTTCCCTGTTTCTGAGAGGACGTCCCTTCGCCGGGGCAATGAACGGCATAAAGTATTTGTCAACGCCGCCGAAATATTTGTGATGTGCATTTCTGTATATGTATCCTGTTATCCCCTCCATCGGGGCAAGATATATCAAATCATCCCTGTTGTTCATCCATCATTCTCCCATTAAATCCGTAAACCCGGTATAAATATCCTGCAATGACATTCCTTATGACAAAAATATAGAGGCCTTCATCACTCACATGACAAATGCCTCTACATTATAAACTATATTGTTCTATTTGAACAGATTTGTAACAAACTGTACAAAGTCAATTCCAAACGACTGGAGAAGCAGCAATGCAAGCAGTATTGGTGCCACAAACTTTACCATGACAATATAGAGCTTCTTTCTTCCAAACTTCTCGCCATTTCTTGTAACCTCGTCTATAACCGTCTTAGGCTTCACTACCCAGCCGATAAGTATACATGACAGGATAGCCACAAGCGGCATGAAGATGTTGTTACTCAGGTAATCCATCACATCGAGGATCTGGGCTGTAGCTCCATTTGGAAGCTTGAGCTCAAAGTACCATATGTTGTAACCGAAACATACGACCAACATTCCGACAACCGCATATACAGTTGTTATGACCGCACTCTTCTTTCTCGTGAGATGGAACTTATCCATAAGTCCTGACACTATCGCTTCCATGACCGATACTGAGGATGTGATCGCCGCAAATGTAACCATGATGAAGAACAGGGCTCCGATGACTGTTCCGACCTTACCCATGGCATTGAATACCTTTGGCAGAGATATGAACATAAGTCCAGGGCCCGCTGACATGCCTTCCGTTCCAGAGAACACATACACCGCAGGGACTATCATCAGACCAGCAAGGAAAGCCACTGCCGTGTCAAATATCTCTATCTGATTGATCGACTTCATAAGGTTAACATCCTTCTTAACATATGAGCCATACGCAACCATGATACCCATAGCGACACTTATCGAGAAGAAGAGCTGTCCCATGGCATCCATTACAACCATGAATATATCCCTGAATGTCATTCCCTTAAAATCAGGAATCAAATATACCTTCAGTCCATCAATTCCTGTTCTGATTGTACCATCATCACCGGTATGCTTGATCGTCAGTGAATAGATTGAAATTCCAATTATAAGAATTACCAATATCGGCATGAGCACCTTGCTAAACTTCTCTATTCCCTTTTCAACACCACAGAATACGACAACGCCTGTGGCCGTAAGGAATATAAGTGCAAATACTATAGGCGCAGTCTGGGCTGTTATAAAACCGGTGAAATAACCGTCACCAGTGGCAGCCTCTGTCTGACCTGTAAAATATGCGGTCATATACTTCAGGACCCATCCTCCGATAGTACAGTAATATGGAAGGATTATAACCGGTACGATCCACGCCAGACCGCCAAGCCATTTCCACTTCTTATGTATAAGACCATAAGCTGTGAGCGGTCCCTGCCGAGTCTTTCTTCCTATTGCAATATCTGTTGTGAGCAGTGTGAATCCAAATGTAAGCGCAAGTATTATATACACAAGTATAAACACACCACCGTTGTCCTTTGCCGCAAGATATGGGAACCTCCATATATTTCCAAGTCCTACCGCACTTCCCGCTGCTGCCATAACAAAGCCCAGCGTCCCCGTAAAATTACTTCTTTCCTTCTTATTCATAATCGCCCTTTCTGTTTTTGCTTTTATTTTTTGCTATCCAGTCCCCTGTCTGAACAGTTACTTTTCATTTTTGCCTTCAGTTTTGCCGATGCCGCAAAGTATGCGCGACATCTCGCAGGATAATTTCGGAATGCGCCATATATATTGTATAAATAAAATCCATACGTCAGGAATTTACCGGCAGGTCCTATCTTGTCCTTCAAGGTCTTCGGGTATCTCTTTCCGCCAACCTCGGGATGATTGCCGTCATTTATATAATTTATCAGATCATCCTCCGAATGTATATGATCCGGAAGATATGTACCTGCAAGTCCGACACAGTTCTCCTTATGGGCATCGCTTCCACCGAAAACAGGTATATCATAGTATGACGCAAGCCTTCTGGCCATCTTATTCCTCTTGACTGATTCACAGCAATTATATCCCTCTATGAAGTCAAAATGCTGTGCATATAGTCTGTGCTCTATCATGCCAAGCCTTCTCGTGCTGCCAAAGCTCATGAACTTCTCGCCAAATGGATGAGCTGGGCCAAGTATACCGCCGCACTCGTGCACAAGCCATATCACCCTGATAAGCGCCATGCCCCTGTGTTCAAACAGGTCGTACACCTCCTCAGGTGTATCTGATGGCAATACGATAAGGAAATGTCCATAGTCAAACGTATCATACTCAATACCTCTGAGCACAGTGAAATCCTTCACCTTATCTTTCTGCCTTAAGTACGCTTTGTATCCGGAATATGAATCATGGTCTGTGACCAGCATTCCGTGAAAACCACGCTGCTTTAACAGATCAATATAATCAAGAATCTTTACTTTGGCATCGGGTGATCCCTCAGCCGTATGACAATGCATGTCAAATCTTACTCTGTTCATGTGACCATCTCCTCTGATTATCCATCATGACATACAATCTAATACTCTGCTCCGTTTCCAAGCCATGTTATCTGTGAAAATGGGAAATACACAAATTCTGCTTTGGCAAGTATTTTGTCACGCTTCACATAGGTATTCTCCCAAAGTCTGGCATCCGCTGAGTTTGGTCTGTTGTCTCCCAGCATAAAGTAACAGTCCTCAGGAACCTGATACGGTCCAAACGATCTTACGTCAGTCCTTGCCTCATCACTCAGATAATCCTCCTTGAGCGGAGTATCACTTCCATTTATATATACCTTACCATCTATGATCTCCACGGTCTCACCCGGCAGTCCTATGATTCTCTTGATATATACCTGGGACTCATCGTCCGGCCACTTGAATATGGCTATATCGCCACGCTCAGGATCAGAGAACTTATATGTAAGCCTGCTTCCTATTATATTGTCTCCAAGCTGTATTGTCTCAAGCATGGAACCAGTAGGTACATTACAGTTTAATATCACAAATCGTCCCAGCAGAAATGCCAGTACGGCGGCCACAACTACTATCACTATACAATCAATCACATCCTGCTTATAATCACGTTTTATATCTCTGCGCCTTATCCTCATCTGATGCCAGACGACACCGCCATGCTCAGATTCACTCACGCCCTCATCCACAAAACCAAATTGTTCGTAGAATGGGATCATGTTCTCTTTACATGTGAGGACGACTCCGTCGAGTTTACATTTGACCGTCTCCTGAAGAACCTCATGCATTATCTTCGCCGCATATCCATTGTGCTGATAGTCCGGCAGAGTTGACACGCCGAATATCATAAGCCAGCGACCCTTCTTGTCGTAGAAGTCCTCGCCCGTATACATGGCATCGCTCAAATCCTTCTCATTAGTAGTAATGCCATTTATACCTGCTATTATTCGTCCGTCCTTCTTGAGCACCCAGAAAGTTTCTCTGTGCGCCTTCAGTCTTCGCTCTATAGACTCCCGGCTTGCTGCCTCAGCCTCAGAAAATGTCTCCTGCTCAAGCATCACAAGCTGGTCAAGATCTTTTTTACCTGGATTGTTTACCTTCATAAATATCCAAACACCTCTTTTCTAAGACACCTATTCTCCATTATCTCACATAACAGAACGGTGTCAAGAAAAAAGGATGCATATCTGACAGATATGCATCCTCTTATCTGAAATCATCTATGCAAATTTCTATTACTCTACACTGTAGTTAGGAGCTTCCTTTGTGATATGGATATCATGTGGATGGCTCTCCTTGAGTGAAGCTGCTGAAATCTTGACGAACTCTGCCTTCTCATGAAGCTCTGCAATGTTCTTTGCTCCGCAGTAACCCATACCTGAACGAAGTCCACCGATGAGCTGGAATACTGTATCCTCAAGTGATCCCTTGTATGCCACACGGCCCTCAACGCCCTCTGGAACAAGCTTTCTTGCGTTCTCCTGGAAGTATCTGTCCTTAGAACCATTCTCCATGGCTGCTATAGATCCCATACCTCTGTATACCTTGTACTTACGTCCCTGATAAAGCTCGAAATCACCAGGAGCCTCATCTGTACCTGCGAACAGGCTTCCCATCATACATACGTTGGCACCTGCTGCCAGAGCCTTTGTGATATCTCCTGAATACTTGATACCGCCATCTGCGATAACAGGGATTCCGGCATTCATAGCTGCATCATATGCCTGCATGATAGCTGTGATCTGTGGTACACCGATACCTGCAACAACTCTTGTTGTACAGATAGAACCAGGTCCGATACCGATCTTGACTGCATCTACACCCATGTCGATCATAGCCTGTGCGCCTGATCTTGTTGCAACGTTACCGGCAATAACCTGAAGGTCAGGATACTTCTCCTTAACCATCTTGAAGGTTCTCAGAACGTTGGCTGAATGTCCATGTGCTGTATCTATAACTATCGCATCAACCTTTGCTGATACGAGCTCTGCAACTCTGTCGAGGATGTTGGCTGTACATCCTACTGCTGCTGCACAGAGAAGTCTGCCCTGTGCGTCATGTGCTGAATATGGGTACTTGATCTGCTTCTCAATATCCTTGATCGTGATGAGTCCCTTCAGATGGAAATCGTCATCAACGATAGGAAGCTTCTCCTTACGAGCCTTTCCAAGGATCTCTCTAGCCTCGTCAAGTGTGATTCCTTCCTTTGCTGTAACAAGACCCTCAGATGTCATTGACTCCTTGATCTTCTTGGTGTAGTCCTTCTCAAACTTCAGGTCACGGTTGGTTATGATTCCAACAAGCTTGCCATCCTCTGTGATAGGTACACCTGAGATTCTGAACTTGCTCATAAGCTCGTCAGCATCTGCCAGTGTATGCTCTGGAGATAAGTAAAATGGATCTGATATTACACCGTTCTCTGAACGCTTTACCTTGTCAACTTCCTCTGCCTGCTTCTCTATGGACATGTTCTTGTGGATAACTCCGATACCACCCTGACGAGCCATGGCAATAGCCATTCTGTGCTCTGTAACTGTGTCCATACCGGCACTCATAAGAGGAATGTTCAACTTAATCTTCTGTGTCAGCTTTGTTGTAAGGTCAACGTCATTTGGTAATACCTCAGAATAAGCAGGTACCAATAAAACGTCATCAAATGTAATTCCTTCGCCAATAATCTTACCCATTTTCTTCTCTCTCTTTCTGTAAAATATTTAATAAGAGCATTGTGCTCATTATGTACGTCAATTAGCCTTAATAGAGAAAACACATCACCCAACACTTATCGCGTTGGGTGATGTTACTTTTTAAACATGCTAACAAATTATATAGTTCTTGTCAAGGCAGTTCTTCCGTCTCCGTGGTCACATTTGTCTCTGTGTCCTCCGGATCTTCAGGATCTCCCTTATATACATAAGTGTCTTCCACTCCGAAATCTATACTGTCGTCTCCGACCTGCGCCACGGATATCTCCTTGCCCGCCTCAAACGAGTCCTCATATGGAAGAAACAGCGTATCTCTGTCTATATAGATAGTCTCCTTCAAAAAGGCATCATCTATCCACACAAATGTACATTCATTGAAGTTGCTTCCGTGGATATAATATCCATTCATAGGCTGTGGCTCCTCAGCACTCTCACCGTCCCCGGAACCATCATTTGCCGTGAAATCCGCTTCTTCATCAACCGGTGGCACATACACGCCCTTTGTGATCTCCGAGATCCTGATCTTGCTTATGCCGTATTTCATATTCGTCGGCTCATATGGCCATCCATCAGGATACATGTATCTCTGTCCATAAAGCATATCATACTCAATGTTCTCGAGATCATCATCATAGTTTGCATAGCCCGGCTTGTACTTTGACTGGAACTTCTGCACATAGCTCTTCTCAAATCCCAGCATATCAAACACCTTTGTGCTGAGCTGATATGCCTCTATATCCTCATCCTCAACCGGGAAGTTCTTCATATTGCTCCAGACAAAATACTCTGTCTGGTAAAGGTCTCCGTTGGTTATATCGTCCTCTGTGATCTCAAATCCAGGAAGATGGTCTCCATACATAACGAGAACGACCGGCTCATCGTACGCCTTAAGTCTGTCTATAAGCTTGCCAATGAAATCGTCCATCTCGTGGAGCTGGTTACAGTAATATGTCCACTGTGTATCAAGGCTCTCATCGCCTGTTCCGGCAACCTTTATAGGATAACTGTAATTCTCCTCGTCAAGCTCTGATGGGTATCTTCCATGTCCCTGTACGCTGACGGTGAATATGAAATCCCGTCCATTGGTGGAGTACAGAGTCTTCATGATCTCACCAGTAAGGACATTGTCCTTCTCCCAGTTCTTCTGAGTATGCTCCAGATTGTACATATACTCCATCGGGGTAAATGTATCAAATCCCATGTTTTTATACACCTTGTATCTGTCATAGAATGTACCATCATGATTGTGCATGGCATGTGTTGAATAACCATCAAGCTTCAGCTGTGTCGCCATGCTCTCTATGGTCTGCTTGCCAAGTATGGTCTTATATGGATACTCACCTGCACCGAAATATGCCACGTTAAATCCCGTGAGCACCTCAAATTCCGAGTTGGCTGTACCTGCACCGATCGCCGGCATCGTCAGGAATCCTGATGTACATTCCTCCTTCAGCTTTGTGAAATTCGGAATAGGATTCTCATTGAACGTGAGGCATTTTACATATGACGGATCCATGAATGACTCAAGCTGTACAAATATAACGTTTGGCTTGTCCTTGCCAAGCTTTGAATCCGTTGTGCCAACACTGTCCAAATCGTCCTTTATCTCAAGCATCTTATCCTCGCTGTAATCACTCGGCTGTCCTATACCTACATCGACCACACTGTTTGAGAAACAGTATACAAATCCATAATTGTTGTATGCCGTTGCAAGGTTTGCAAAATTATCTGATATAGTCTGTGCATTGAGCGCGATCTTGGTGAAGAGCATTACACAGAAGAATGTCGCAACTATAAACACAGTCGTTCTCGTTCTATATATATTGCCCGTAACCGTCGGCGATTTTATGAACAGAACTATGATGGCTGCCAGCGCAACGAACAGAAGCGCAGCTATGAGCACGATCTGCCATACATTAAAATATTTGTCTATGATAGTTATCGTATTCCTCGCCATAAGCATATCGATAGCTGAAAATGGCGTTATTCTGAATCCCAGAACTATGCAGTTCGTGATTCCAAGTATCAGCCATGCAAACGATATAACGCAGTATCCGAATATTCTCTTTCTCATGAGCAGCGAAAGTGTCAGCGTAAAGAAAATGATCGAACAGTTATACAGGAATATGAGCGGCTGATTCCACACATACGATATCGCCTTAAACAGCGAATGTCTTCCAAGAGCTTCCAGAACAACGTCCAGAACAATTGCAAGAACCAGACAGATAAAAACTGCTGAATGATGAAAATTCTTAAGTCTCTCTTTCATAATTTAATCATTACCTCGTAAAAATTATACTTTTTCTGATATTCAACGATTGTGATTGATTATATCACTACATGTCATTTATTCAATAGTAAAAATGTTTAAATTTTATTACCAATCGCTTCTGAGGGCAAAAAAAAATCAGGATTGAATCCTGAGTGTGAATTAATATAAAAGAGCGCGAGACGGGAATCGAACCCGCGACCCTCTCCTTGGCAAGGAGATGCTCCACCGCTGAGCCACTCGCGCTTATCTGTTGTGTTTTCAACAACAATATGGATAATACCACATCTTATTCGAATTGCCAACAATTTTTTGAAAATTTTTTACAATTTTTTATTCAAGACTTTATCCTATACCGGTTACTGAGTATCCACACCTCTCTACACAGCTCTTAAGCTCATCATCAGATACTTCTCTTCCGAGCTTAACGACAGCCTGCTTCTTCTTGAGGTCGACTTTTGCGTTCACCTGGCTCAGACTGTTCAGTGCATTCTGTACACGATCTGAACAGTTGCTGCAGTGCATTCCCTCTATGTAAATAGTCTTCACGGCGACAACATCCTTTATCTTGTCACCCCTGACCTTGACGGAACCACCGCCGCCACAGCAGCCTCCTTCTCCTTTAAAGTGCTTTGCAGAACTGATAACTGCACCCACTACTATAAGCACCAGTATGCACACTACCAATATTGTTCCACCCATTGTAGATCATCTCCTTCGTTATTAACAACATGAGCCACAGCCACAAGGCTTTACATTGACACCTGTCACCATCTGATTCTCAATATATCCGCCAGCCATAAGTCCTGCACGGATTATCCTGTTCCACTCTTTGGCCGAAAGCTCAATGCTGGATGAATCATCAAGCTCAATGACACAGGCATCCTCTATACCACAGTTGGCACCACAGGCAACCTTATACATGTTTTTACGGTTGATGGCTCCTATATCCTCCAGTGTATTCACCATTCTGTACACTGTAGCCGAGCCTATACGACTGTCCTGCTTGACCGCCTTATAATAAATCTCCTTGCAGGAAGAACACTCTTCCCCGAGTATTATGTCAAGGAGTATCATTCTCTGTCTGGTTATCCTGCATCCCCTTTCCCTGAGTCTGCTGATAACGATCTCTTTCTGCATCTCTGTACGCTGGATACCTGTATCATCTATACTCTTCTTGTCCGTCTCTAATCTTTCGTTAGTCATCATACACGCCTCCTTCTGATTGTTGATAATATTATCATCAAGGTTAGTATGCCCTAACTCAAATTAGTTGTCAATAACTTTTTTCAATAAATCATGTTAATTTAATTTTATAAAGTACCATTATCTGTAAATATTATGGCCGCTTTGAACAGATCTCCGTCTATGCTTATAGTAAATCTGGCATTCATCAGAGTACACAGACTGTTCGCTATAGATAATCCCAGTCCGCTTCCCTCCGTATTTCTGGAGCTGTCTCCACGGACAAATCTCTCCATGAGCTCATCACTGGACACATTGAGCGGATCTCTGGATATATTCTTAAACTCCATCCTTACCTCGCCATCTCCGCGGATAACCGATGCGTAGACTCTCGTTCCCGGCATCGCATATTTGCTTATATTTGCAAGGAGATTGTCGAATACTCTCCACAGATGCTGTCCATCTGCCATAACCACCGCAGGTGTATCCGATCCCGTAAATACGACCTTAAGCCCTGCCTTGTCCAGTTTGTCTCCATACTCTCCTATTGCCTGTTCCAGAAGCATATTTGCATCTATCTCTGCCCAGTTTATCTGGATATTGCCGGTGGATGCCTTGGATGCCTCGACCAGATCCTCTATGAGTTTTTTCAGTCTCGCGGACTGCCTTGAGAGAACTTCTATATATTCCTGTCTTGTCTTCTCATCCATATCGCCCTTCTGCAGCAGATCAACATAGTTGATTATGGATGTAAGCGGGGTCTTTATATCGTGGGATACATTTGTTATGAGTTCTGTCTTCAAATGCTCGCTCTTTATTCTGGCCTCAACAGCCTTTGACATGCCGTCTCTTATCTGGTTGAGGTGTTCACCATGTGCGCGGAATACCCAGAACATTTTGCTTGTGTCCGCTTTCCTGTCCAGATTGCCCTCCGCCATCTCCTTTGCGCACTTGTATAACTCTTGTGTCTGTATGAGATATGCCACTATTCCGACTATGCACAGCCATTTTAAAATGATATAAATCACCACCCAAAGAAGGCCTCTCATGCTGCCTGCTGCCAGGATTGCCACAAGAATTATCTCTACTATAGTTATACCTATATAAGCCCATACGCCCTTCTGCGTCAGGGACATATGACTTTTCACATACCTGAAACAAGCTTTCGTCTTTCTTGCTATCCACTTCAGTGCGCGGATTATCAGGCAGTCTGCCCAAAATGTTCCCGCCTTCACCTTCGCAACCATATTGTTAAAGAAAAACAACGCCACAGAATATAGACATGCCACCGGCACCAGAAACGCAATGTACTGTATATTTTCTGATACAAATGTGTAGTTCCTATACTGGTTCACACATATGGATGCAATACCGCTTTCAACGCAGATCCCTACTGCTGCAGCAGCAGAGCATACTGCCATAGCCAGCACAAGCTCAGTCGGAGTTCTCTCAAATCTGCCGAGAGTTATCGTCTCCTTCCCTGTCTTTACACCGGCGTTGACCATTGAAAATATTGACATGACGATGCACAGCAACAACATGACTGCAAATCCTGCCAGTATCTCCTTGCTCTTCGTCCTCCATATTCCAATGTATTGGACTATTTCCGGATTTGACGCTTTGGTGTTGTCTACAGCAGCCGTCACATCCACATAGCACTTTCCCGTAACATTTATAAATGAATATGCATCATAGCTTAGCACAAGACAGTAACCATTCCCAGATGAACTGCCAATCTCGTCTGTGTCATCAAAATACAGTTTTTCAACTGAACTCGGGTAATGATCGCCATACATGATATCCTGTGTGGTGATAGACTTGCCATCCGCTGTCAATGCAGAATCTGTATCATCCTCCACAGTATCACTTTCTTCATATTCTTCATTATAAGTGTATTCGTCATAATATGGATCATCATTCCCCATCAGAGCATTGATATACTGCTCGCCCTGTTCCATATCGCTCTGTTTGTCAAACACAATATATCTTTTAACAGGCACTTCTATCGTGCTGTCATAATCATTTGTATATATATTGTCGTCCAGCCGGGCTTCATCATTTATCAGCTTTATATTTCCGGTCGTTACTTTTATCTTTCCAGTATTTGCATTTGCATCATCACTGCAGGCTACCGTCAGCATATAGCCGATATCGCCTCGTTCGCTCATATCCGCATACCGGTATGACGACTTGATCGCAGATGTTGTATCCGCGTTGGTCAATCTCCGGAAAACATCAGCCGCGGTTATAACCTTATCTCCGTTATGATCGGCGCTCACGAGCTGACTATATGTTGTAATGCTTTCCAGCTGCGACCTTGTATCCTGGATGTAAGCATTCACCTTTTCGGTAAGCGCATAATTTGTGTCCTCCACATAATCATTTACAAGCCTCTCATACGGCGTCGCGCCCTGATCATCATCACTGTACACTCCAAGGTAGCTTCCCTGCAGCACCAGACCGCCTGTATACAGCGTTCCATATGCCAGCACCGCCACAAGAATATATATTCCAAGTTTAAAGAACACATTTCCTCGTATCTTATAAATCGCCTTATCCACTATTGTACCTCCATTTTATAACCTCTTCCCCAGATAACCTTTATATATCTTGGGTCTGAAGGATTTATCTCTATCTTTTCTCTAAGATGTCTTATGTGTACTGCAACAGATCCTTCCGCTCCCATAGGATCCTCCTTCCACACTGCCCTGTATATTTCTTTTGTAGAAAATACCTTTCCCACATTCTGCATAAGAAGTTTTAGGATGTCATACTCCGTTGGGGTGAGGGGCATAACTTCTCCATCAAGTGTGACCTGTTTGGATTTGTCGTCAAGCTCTATTCCTCCGATAACCAGCTTATCTTTTGGTGTCTCTCCGCCTCCCAGCTGCATGTAACGCCTGAGCTGGGACTTTACCCTTGCCAGAAGTTCCACCGGATTGAATGGTTTTGTCACATAGTCATCTGCGCCGACCTCAAGTCCCAGCACCTTGTCGGTATCCTCACTCTTTGCCGTAAGCATGATAACCGGCACATTGCTGCTCTCTCTTATCTTTGCCATGGCTGTTATACCGTCCATCTGAGGCATCATGACGTCCATGAGTACAAGCTGTATGTCATTAGAATTTACCATATCAACTGCCTCCATACCATTGTAAGCTTTATACACCGAATACCCGGCTGTCTTAAGATATATCTCTATAGCTGACACTATATCTTTTTCATCGTCACATATTAATATATTGTACATTTTTCTTGTCCTCACCTTTTTCGTATTTATCCTTAGCTTACCACAATCACCTCCTGTTCTCAATTATCGCCATACTGCCATTAAGAAACAACCATTATAAAGTTTAAGATATCTTTAAGACTTGTCATTATTTGTGGTATACTTAGGAGGCGGTCTGTCATTGCAGATGTTATAACGCAAAATATATCACTATATAGAAACGGAGTTTTATTTATGACAAAAAAAGACGTACTTGAGATAAGACACCTGTTTGCTCCAAAGGAATGCTCCATAAGCAAGATCCGCGGATGCTACGTGGACGGAGACTGCAACAAGGTGGCGACCATCAACGAACAGTTTCTCACCATGCCGGAAGAAGAAACATACAAATATTTTGAAATACTGAAAAAGACTTTATCAGGAAGCATTGGCAAGAATCTTGTCACCATGCCATTTCCTACCTCACAGGAGTTTGAAGGCGGCACACAGGAATTCCTGAATAAACTCAGAAAGAGCAAGCTTGAGAACGATGAGCTGATAAATGAGTTCTATGACAAGGTCATCGAGAACTACGATTACACCGGCAACTACCTCATACTGCTCATCCACGATACATATGATGTTCCGGGCAAGACAACCGACGGCATCATGATGGACGATGCATCAGACGAGGTGTATGACTATATCATGTGCTCCATTTGCCACGTCAACCTGTCCAAGGCGGGACTCAGCTACTTCGACGTTGAAAGCACATTCCACAACAGAGTCCGCGACTGGGTGGTCGACATGCCGGACATAGGCTTCCTGTTCCCGGCATTTATCGACAGGAGCACGGATATCCACAACGTTCTGTACTACACCAAAAAACCGGAGGAGCTTCACGACAGCTTCATAAGTAACATCCTTGGCACTTCTCTTCCTATAACAGCGGGCGAGCAGAAAGATGTATTCCAGGAGATCGTGGCTGAGACTCTGGGCGATGACTGTAATTACGATATGGTAAGAACCATCCACGACAATCTGAACGAGATGATAGAGCAGAGAAAGGACAGCCCGGAACCGCTTACTCTCTCAAAAAACACTATAAAGAACCTGCTGACAGAGAGCGGAGTATCAGACGAGAAGATGGCAGATTTTGACGCCCACTACGAGAAGGTAACCGCTGCGGCAGCACCGCCTGAGCAGCCATCTGAGAACCCGGAGGATGAACCGGCCATAGTTGTACCGCGTGAGAAGTCAACTGTCATGTACGCGACAAATGTTGCAAACACAAAAACATTTGAGGTAAAGACTCCTGATGTGATCATCAAGGTGAATCCTGAGAGAACTGATCTGGTAGAGACCATGGAGATCGACGGAAGGAAATGCATCGTCATCCAGATATCCGATCAGGTCGAGGTAAACGGAATACCTATCAACAACAAATAACAAAGGCACAAAAAAGGACCACCGGCAGCAACAAAACCGCCGGTGATCCTTTTTTCTATCTGCCCTACTGTTTGAGCATCTTCTTTTTCTTCAATATAATAGCGATAACTATGCTTATCACAAGTATGATACCGCACACTATCTCAAATCCATATGGTACATTCGCAAATGGCATCCACTTCGTGCCCACATTCATTCCATACACACCGGATATAACTGTAGGCACAGCCATGACGATGGTTATGGCCGCCAGAAACTTCATGGCGTTGTTCAGTCTGTTGTTGATGATGGTCGTCATGAGCTCTCTCGTACCACTTATGATATCCCTGTATATCTGTGTCATCTCGATAGCCTGCTTGTTCTCCACCAGAACATCGTCCAGCAGTTCCTTATCCTCCGGGTACTGCTTGATCCTGCCGTATCTTGTCAGCTTATCAAGAACTACTCCATTCGCTCTCAGTGATGTGGCGAAGTATACGAGGTTGGACTCCAGCTCGTGAAGATCTATGAGATCCGCATCCTCGGTCTCCTCCTGGATACGCTGCTCAATAAGGGTTCTTCTTCTGTCCATGACTCTCAGATAATACTGGTATGTGGTACAGTTCCTGTAGAGTATCTGGTACATGAACCTCATCCTCTTCTTGGTGCTGAACTCTCTCACCTTGCCCTCCATAAAGGCCTCAAGCACAGGAGTCTCCTCGGCGCATATGGTGATGATGCAGTCTGCAACCAGTATGATACCAAGAGGGATTGTTGTATATGCCTCTCGTTCATTTCTTATCTCTATAGAAGGAATATCCACGATTATCAGTGTGTAGTTGTCCTCCACCTGAACACGTGAGCTCTCCTCGTCATCCAGTGCGGCTCTGACATCCGCCAGATCTATCTCAAACCTCTCGGCTATGCTCTTACTCTCATCTATTGTTGGCTTAGTCATGACTATCCAGGCACCAGGACCATATTCCTGTATTTCACTCAAAATTCTGTCATCCGTTCTGTACAGTGTGATCATTCCCTGCGCCTCCTGCCACATAGATTACAGCATGCCTCAAATGCACATTACCGCCTGATAATATTAACATAAAAAACACGGCCTTTCAACAAAGTTTTGTGTAAAGACCGTGTAATATCTATGTTAGTCAAGTGCCTTCCTGTGAGCTACAGTAACTGTCTCCTCATAGCATGAGAATGCTTCCTCAACCTTCTTCTGGTCAGGCTTCTTTGTGAACAGACTCACAATAGGAACGATGATAAGTCCTCCAACCATGGCAACCGCACCGCAGTTGATAGGTGACTGCATCATTGCAGGGAACTTAAACAATCCCCATGTGTTGCTTATGAAGTTCAGTGTCATGATTCCTGTTCCCCATACAAAACATGTCCAGCAAGCTGCAACAGTTGTCTTCTTCCAGTATAAGCCATACAGGAACGGAGCGAGGAACGCACCTGCTATAGCGCCCCATGAAACGCCCATGAGCTGTGCTATGAATGTGATACGGCTTGAGTACTGCACGATGGCTATGACAGCCGATACGGCAACGAACATGACAAGCATGACCCTCATGATAAGTATCTGCTTCTTCTCATCCATCTTAGGTGCAATGACTGGCTTTATAAAGTCTATTGTAAGCGTTGAGCTTGATGTAAGAACCAGAGATGAAAGTGTGGACATAGATGCTGAGAGCACAAGTATGACCACAAGTCCCATAAGGGCTGCAGGAAGCTTCTCAAGCAGATGTGGAATGATAGCATCAAATCCCTCTGTCGCAACATCTGTACCTGTGAGTCTTCCAAATCCGCCGAGGAAATAACATCCTCCAGCAACTATCGTAGCAAAAAGTGTCGACACAACTGTACCTGTCTTGATGGATCTCTCATCCTTGATGGCATAGAACTTCTGTACCATCTGTGGAAGTCCCCATGTTCCAAGGGATGTCAGCACGACAACACAGAACAGATTGAATACGTCAGGTCCCAGGAATGATGCAAATACACCCGGTGTATCTGACACTGCAGGATCATTTATCCTTGCCAGGCTGTCAAGTGCTCCTGTGAGTCCGCCGTAGTTGTTGAGTACCGCATATATGACTGCCACGATTCCCACCAGCATGATGAGTCCCTGGATGAAATCGTTGATAGCAGTCGCCATGTATCCACCAACGATTACATATATACCTGTAAGGGCAGCCATGACGATTACGCATATCTTATAGTCAACATTGAACGCCATTCCGAACAGTCTTGAAAGTCCGTTGTACAGTGACGCTGTATATGGAATGAGGAAGATGAAGATGATGATCGACGAGAAAAGCTTCAATGACTTGCTGGAGTATCTCTTCTCGAAGAACTCCGGCATAGTTCTCGTGTCAAGCTCCTGTGTGAGCAGTCTTGTTCTTCTTCCGAGAACTACCCATGCCACCAGTGAGCCAAGCAGCGCATTTCCAATTCCTATCCATGTGGAAGCAATTCCGTACTTCCATCCAAACTGTCCGGCATATCCAATGAATATAACCGCTGAGAAGTAAGATGTTCCATAGGCAAATGCTGTGAGCCACGGGCCAACGCTTCTGCCCCCAAGAACAAATCCATTCACATCCTTTGTGTGTTTTCTCGAGTAAAATCCAACTCCAAGCATGATCGCAAAGAAAACAACAAGCATAATAACTTTGAGTACCATAGTATCCTCCCAATACATTTTTTTCCGCGTTTTACTTTATCGCGTCAAAGCGTGTCAACTTTAAAGTTTTGCGGTTTAAATTGCTACGTCTGATTATAAGTTATACCCATACCATAGTCAAGAAATATCCACAAAAAATACAGCGTGCGGCAATCGCTACACGCTGTATTTTTTATTGAGATCTAATCAAGTTCATCTAAATCATAAAAATCATCCATACTGTAATAATCCTTGTCATCGTGACTTGTTATACACACCAACTCTTCCGGTTCATAATCATCACATAAATGACTATACCCCATTCATTTGATATCTGCTACATATAATTCTTGTACATAATATAAGCAAAATATACCGCATACACAGCCAGCATCACTATTCCGCCCGGCCTGGTGAGCTTCTTCTTTCTGACGCTGCACACCCAGAGGAGAACAGCAGCCACTATTGCCATGATGCCATCCAACAGGAAGTTCTGCTCAAACTGCACTGGAGTTATGAGCATTGTAGTTCCGGCAACGAAAAGTATATTGAATATATTGCTTCCAACTATGTTGCCTATGGCAATATCTGTCTGCCCCTTTTTTGCCGCTGTGCATGATGTCACAAGCTCAGGAAGAGATGTGCCAAATGCCACTATTGTAAGACCTATGAGTCTCTCTGTCATTCCGAGCTTTCCAGCTATATATGATGCCGCATTTACAGTGAAATTGCTTCCGACCACGACCAGTGCTAATCCTATGATTATAAACAGTATAAGTCTCGGAGTCTTATCCTTCTCCGTGAGTTCTATAGAATCACTCTCGCTGTTGCCATTCTTCGCGCTGATGATCAGATATACCAAAAATCCAATAAACACTACATAGAATATCACACCCTCAAGTCTGCTGAGCACACCATCAAAATATCCCATGCAGAGTATCATGATCGACGCCACGATAACAAATGGTATATCTATCCTAAGTGTATTTTTCTTTATAGGAAGTGCTGCTATGAGTGCTGTCACTCCAAGGATGACAAGTATGTTAATAATGTTGCTTCCAAGCACATTTCCAACAGTGATCCCGGCTCCCGCAGGCGAAAGTGCCGCCTTTATGCTGACAGCTGCTTCTGGAGCACTAGTGCCCATGGCAACTATTGTTAATCCAACTACCATCTCTGGTATGTTGCATTTGACAGCTATTTTAGAAGCACCATCTACAAATACATCCGCTCCCTTTATCATAAACACAAATCCAAGCACAAGAAGCAGTATCTGACCTAACATTTTTAATATCTCCATACATTCCCTCCATTGTATATATGCTACATTTTTACCTCAGCTATATAAGCAGCTTTTCTATCCCTATCATGTGGCATATGACGTATTACAGATCTCTTCTGACAATTATCATGCCCGCAACGCTGTCCAGCAATTCCTCAATTCCAAGACCTTCCGCTTTGATATTGATATGACAGTACTTCTCATAAAGCTTTGTCCTCTCATTATACAAATCTTTCAGAGTCTGTCCATCCTTCAGCACCACGCCTCTTCTCTTGATATTGCCAAGTCTGTTCGCTATCTCCTCATATGGAAGATTGATATATATAACTGTATCCTCCGCCATGTATTTCTTCATGGCCTCAGTACAGTACACAGCGCTTCCACCTGTGGCTATGACTGCATGTTGGTCTGTGATACCCTTGTTCACATCATTCTCTATCTTTAAAAACCCATCATCGCCATACTTTGCTATGATCTCCCTGAGCAGCATTCCCTGACTGTTCTGTATGAGAATATCTGCATCGATGAACTTATAACCGAGAACCTTTGCCAGAAGAACCCCTATAGTGCTCTTGCCCGCTCCCGGCATGCCTGTAAGTACTATGTTGTTCATTTCTCTTTTACCTCCGGTATAACTGATACTTCGTCCTTAAGCGTCTTGAGAACAAAGTGCGTTTCAGTTGCTGACACCCCTTCATATCCCTTCACAAATCTATACACCTCGTCCAGACCTGCAGCGGAATCAGTCACTATCTTCAATATAAAGTCAAAATCTCCTGTCATATAGAAGCATGCGACTATGCTGTCATTTGTCTGTATAAGCTGTGCAAATTCATCATAATATTTCGGATGCTTCAGTCTCACTTCCATGATGGCTACCATCTCATTGCCCAGCTTTTTCTGGTCAACCTCAATGGTATATCCCTTTATTACCCCGCTGCTCTCCATCTTCCTTATTCTCTCTATCACGGCCGAGACAGAGAGATTGATCTCCTCACTGATGGCCGATGCTGTAAGTCTCGCATTGTCCTTCAGGCATCTCAGTATCTTGTAGTCAATGTTATCCATTAATTAAACCTCTGTATAATAAAATTAGATTACTCCCAAACATTTTAACACAAACACCCACAGAGTCAACGTCACTGACGATAATAATGTGGATAAAACGATAATATTCGATGACAGCACATAATCATTGTCCATATTCTTCGCCATGATGTATCCCGACACCGTAGCCGGTGCTCCAACCATTATAAGTATAGCAACAATCTCACTCGGCCCAAAGCCCATACCAATGGCAACCGGAAGGAATATGACAGGAAGAATCACAAGCTTTATGACCGTTGCCACAAGTGACGGCTTGAGCCTGGTCAATGCCTGCTGTGAGTCAAATCCAGCACCTATGGCTATGAGCGCTATAGGAGTCGCCGTCTGTGCTATATAACTGATAGTTCTTGTCGGTATGGCTGGTATCGGTATGTCAAATACAGAGAACGGGACTCCAAGCAATATTCCTATGATGATCGGATTCTTCAATATATTGACGAACGCTTTCTTGATACCCGCTGTTCCCCTCTGTCTGTCGTTTCCGCCAAATGTCAGAGCTATTACAGATATAATATTGTACATCGGCACCGCTGACACTATCATGAGAGGCGCCATGCCCGAGTTGCCACAGATATTCTCCACAAATGCAACGCCGAGAACCGCAGCACTTCCTCTTGCTCCACCCTGCACAAATGCACCGATCATGGTTCTGTCCTTACAGTATATCAGTGCAAACACCCATACCAGCCCAAACATTATGATCGTTCCAAAGAAGCAGAACAGAACAAACTTTACATTGAGGTCGTCCAATATGGAGGTCGTCGCAATATCCCTGAACAGCAGAACCGGAAGGGCTACCTTGAACACATATTTATTCGCCACGTTGGCGAACTCTTCTGTTATAATATGTATCTTCATCAGAAACCATCCCAGAAGTATCACCAGAAATATCGGTATCGTTGCATTTATGCTGAATATAAAATTATCCATTTCTACACATCCTCACAATTTTCAATTTTTTTCAAAATACCTATTGACTTTCGCTCCTATAATGCATATAATGCAAAAGTCGGTTTGATGAACAGGCGATAACGTCTGATTCAATATAACACATCAGCAACTGATTTTCAAAAAAAAATTAAAAAAGTTGTTGACAAACATTACCGACTTGTGTATAATAGGTTTTGCGTTGGTCGCAAAGGACTAACGGGGTGTGGCTCAGCTTGGCTAGAGCGCTTGATTTGGGATCAAGAGGTCGCAGGTTCGAATCCTGTCACCCCGACTTTTTCCAGAGATGTTTCTTCTATATTTTATAATTAATAAAATAGTAAGAGGACTCTGGTATTTTTTTTGCCTTTCAATCAAAAGGATGTATCTATTTAGGTATATGAGAGGGCGAAAAATTAAAATAAAAAATTGCTAAGAATACGCAATAAAAACATTGACAGATAAAAATATTTGCAATATAATAAGTAATTGTGACAGTATGGTTAAAAATACTTCGCCAATAGCCCCGGTGGGGTATTTGAACAATATATTTTTTAGAAAATATCTGATTGTTGGACGTTTGTTGTGATTGACGAGATCAACAGATGAAAGTGAGCTTTGATGTTTTCGGACATTTACATCAGGGAGCTAGTATTTCTTATACGATTAGATACACGAATAAGGAGGTTCACTATGAAAAGCTTTGTAGCCAGCCCGGCAACAATTGAAAGAAAATGGTATGTAGTTGACGCTGCAGATCAGACATTAGGACGTTTAACTTCACAGGTAGCAGCAATCCTGAGAGGTAAGAATAAACCAACATTTACACCAAACGTAGATACAGGTGATTATGTAATCGTAATCAATGCTGACAAGATTAAAGTAACTGGTAAGAAGATGGATCAGAAGATCTACTACAGCCACTCTGATTATGTAGGCGGTATGAAAGAAGCTACATTAAGAGAAAAAATGGCTAAGAAACCTGAAGATGTTATTACATTAGCAGTTAAGGGTATGCTTCCAAAGGGACCATTAGGAAGAGCTATGATCAAGAAGCTTCATGTATATGCAGGTCCTGAACACAACCATGCAGCTCAGAAACCAGAAGTACTTGAACTCAAGTATTAATTAATGAATTACATCGGAAGGAGAGAGAATAATGGCTTCAGTAAAATATTACGGAACAGGTAGAAGAAAAAAGAGTATTGCCAGAGTATACCTTACACCAGGTACAGGTAAGATTACAATCAACAAGAGAGATATCGATGAATATTTCGGTCTTGAAACATTAAAAGTTGTTGTTAGACAGCCACTTGTTGCAACAGAAACATTAGAGAAATTCGATGTATTAGTTAATGTTCACGGCGGCGGTTTCACAGGTCAGGCTGGTGCTATCAGACACGGTATCGCTCGTGCATTACTGAAAGCAGACGCTGAATTCAGACCAACTCTTAAGAAAGCTGGTTACCTGACAAGAGATCCACGTATGAAAGAACGTAAGAAGTACGGTCTCAAAGCAGCTCGTCGCGCTCCGCAGTTCAGCAAGCGATAATCTACAGCTTAATAATGCTAAAAAAGCCCGGAAATACGCCATTTTCCGGGCTTTTTCTATGCCTGAAATCGCCTGATTCCGATGGTGAAATTTGAGGAAATTTGACTTCAAATTAACCCATTTTGATGGGTTTACCATGGGTTTACGGCCTATTTTTGAGCCTAATGGGTGGGAAAATGGGTTTACAGAAGGCCATTTTGGAGGGGAAATTAGCCCCATATCCTTGACAGATTTTCGGCAAAAATCCGGCTGAAACGGAATGAAAAACAGTGTCAGGTTCGTTTGGCGAGTTCTGACGAATTCTGCAAAAATTTAATATCAGGTATCCTGTTACATAGAGCCTTGGCTCATTCTTTGAAAACGAGAATGGGTCGAGGCTCTATTT